>Ga0209291_1000273_pt1 | contig 50822 bp, 54 predicted proteins | sample GOMGulsemesocosm_FD_184633 | JGI IMG/M metagenome (GOLD analysis project Ga0209291, IMG submission 184633) | Methane-oxidizing microbial communities from mesocosms in the Gulf of Mexico - GOM9B Gulf of Mexico (SPAdes) (version 2) | ecosystem: Environmental > Aquatic > Marine > Cold seeps...
AAGAACAGAAATAAGTTATCTAATTCACCACCTAATTCATGTGCTAAATCTTTTATTCCTTTAGGGTCTAAATCTATTTTCTTAGACAAGAAATTCACTCCATTTAATTCGGCAATTTCATTTTTCAAATCACCTTTTAAACTTCCTGCTTTTTCTTTTAATAATTGCTCTAATTGTTTCTTTAAAGTTGCATTTTCATCTTGTAGAGCTGTAATTGCTTTAACAGGGTTTTTAGCGTTCTTTAATGTTTGTTTTACTGCGCTAAATTCTTTTTCAACAATTTCAAAATAATTACCCACAGCTTTATTTGTAATTGCTTCTATACGTCTGATTCCTGCAGCAACTGCTCCTTCTGATTTTATTTTGAAATACCAAATATCACTTGTTTGAGCAACATGTGTTCCTCCACATAATTCTATTGATTGCCCAAAACGAATAGCCCTTACACTATCGCCATACTTCTCACCAAACAATGCCATTGCTCCTTCATCAATAGCTTGTTGCATTGGTATATTTCTCTTTTCATCTAATGCAAGATTCTCACGAATACGTGCATTAACAAAATCTTCTATTTCTTGTAACTGATCTGCATCAACTTTAGAAAAATGAGAAAAATCAAAACGTAAATGTTTCGGACTTACTAAAGATCCTTTTTGCTCTACATGCGCTCCTAAAACTGCACGTAACGCTTGATGTAGTAAATGCGTTGCTGTATGATTACTTGCTGAAAGTGCTCTCGCCTCATTATCAACTACAGCTTTTAATCGGTCATTTACATTTTCTGGAAGATTTTTAGTATAATGAATAATTAAGTTATTTTCCTTTTTTGTATTTAACACGTAAATTACATCACCATTAGGTGTTTCAATATAACCTACATCTCCTACTTGCCCTCCACCTTCTGGATAGAACGGCGTCATATTAAACACTAACTGATATTGTTCACCTTCTTTTTTAGTAGTTACTTTTCTATAACGTGTTAACTTAACATCTACTTCTAATGTATCATACCCTACAAACTCTTCCTCTTCATCATCAACAAGAATTTGCCAATCGTCAGTTTCAATAGCAGTTGCTTTTCTACCCCTATCTTGTTGCTCTTTTAAAGCTATTTTATATTCGTCTTCTTTATATGTAAATCCTTTTTCTGAAAGAATTAATGCTGTCAAATCCTCTGGAAAACCATAAGTATCTTTTAATTCAAATACTTTCTTTCCTGAAACTACATTTCCATTTGTTTTTTCAACAATCGTATCTAAAAGCAATAATCCTTGATCTAATGTTTTTAAGAAAGAGTGTTCTTCTTCTTTTATTACATTATGAGCTAATAATTCTTGTGCTTTTATCTCAGGAAATGCATCTCCCATTTGAGCACTTAAGGTCTCTACTAGCTGATATATAAATGGTTCTTTCTGATTTAAGAAGGTAAATCCATAACGAATAGCTCTTCTTAATATCCTTCTAATAACATAACCTGCACCAGTATTACTTGGCAATTGTCCATCTGCAATTGAAAATGCAACTGCACGAACATGATCAGCAATTACACGAATTGCTATATCTGTTTCTTCTCCAGGAACAGTAGCATCCTCATATTTTACTCCAGTAATTGTTTCAATCTCCCTGATTAACGGTGTGAATACATCAGTATCATAATTTGACTTCACATTCTGTAATGCCATACACAAACGCTCAAACCCCATACCAGTATCAATATGTGTTGAAGGTAAGTTTTCTAACGATCCATCTGCTTTACGATTGTATTGCATAAAAACTAAGTTCCATACCTCAACAACATGTGGATGATCCAGATTTACTAATGATGCTCCTGATATTTTTGCTTTTTCTTCTGCAGAACGAATATCTATATGTATTTCAGAACAAGGTCCACATGGTCCTTGAGCCCCCATTTCCCAGAAATTATCCGCTTTATTTCCTAATAAAATTCTATCCTCAGCAATATATTCTTTCCAAATATCATACGCTTCAGTATCTTTAGCTAGTCCATCTTTTTCATCTCCTTCAAAAATAGTAACATATAAAATGTCTTTATCTATTTTATATACTTCAGTAAGTAATTCCCACGCCCAAGCAATGGCTTCCTTTTTAAAATAATCGCCAAAACTCCAGTTCCCTAACATCTCAAACATTGTGTGATGATAGGTGTCTTTTCCAACTTCTTCTAAATCATTATGCTTTCCTGAAACACGTAAACATTTTTGAGAATCAGAAACTCTTGAATCTACAACTTTCTTTTGTCCCAAAAAGAACTCTTTAAAAGGAACCATTCCAGCATTTGTAAACATTAAAGTTGGATCATTCTTTAACACCATTGGTGCAGAAGGAACAATTTTATGTTGTTTTGATTCAAAAAAGTTTAAAAACTTTGAACGTATTTCTTGAGATTTCATAGTAAGCTTAACTTATTAAAGTTCTATCTAACAAAAACAATTTTTATATTTGTATATCGTTAGTATTTTAAACGCACAAAAATAGCACATTTATACTTATGGCTAAAGTAAAATATTATTATGATTCTGAAACACTCTCTTATAGAAAAGTAGAGCGTAAAAAAGGGCGTACAATTACATTCTCTTTTTTGTTTCTTTCTGCGGCGGCATTGTTTGGTTTTTTTAGCTATGTATTAGCAGCAAACTATATTGATTCTCCAAAAGAAAAAGCATTAACTAGAGAGAATGAAAACCTTAAATTGAATTATAACTACCTAGACAAAAGATATGATTTAGCTGAAAAAGTAATGCAAAATATTGCTGATAGAGATGAAAACATTTACCGCGTTCATTTTGAGGCCAATCCAGTTTCTGAAGCACAGAGAAAAGCAGGTTTTGGAGGAATAAATAGGTATAAAAACCTAGAAGGTTCTCCTAACTCAGAATTAATTATTGCATCTACTAAAAAAATAGACAGACTTACAAAAGAGATTGAGGTTCAGTCCAGGTCATTAGATGAAATAGAAACTTTAGCTAAAGAAAAAATAAAGTTACTTGAAGCTATTCCTGCAATACAACCAGTACAAAACAAAGATTTAAAAAGAGTTGCCTCAGGATATGGGATGCGTATGCACCCAATACACAAGCGCAGAAAAATGCATAATGGAATGGATTTTACAGCTAAAACCGGAACTCCAATTTACGCAACAGGAGACGGAAAAGTTATCAAAGCCTCTAGAGCATCTGGTTTTGGGAAAGTAGTTTATATTGACCATGGTTTTGGTTATGTAACTAAATATGGCCATATGAGTAAATTTAACACTAAAAAAGGACGTAAAGTTAAACGCGGAGACATCATTGGTTATGTCGGAAATACAGGGATTTCATCAGGACCACACTTACATTATGAGGTTCATAAAAATGGCAAGCCGATTAATCCTGTAAACTTTTACCATGGTGATTTAACTCCTGAAGAATACGACATTATGCTTCATAAAGCTTCACAAGAAAACCAATCATTTGACTAATGTATATTGAACTACCTGAAAAACGATATTATAAGATTGGTGAGGTTGCCAAAGCCTTTAATGTAAACACTTCTTTAATCCGATTTTGGGAGAAAGAATTTGACGTATTAAAGCCTAAGAAAAATGCTAAGGGAGACCGTAAATTTACTCCTGAAGACATTAAAAATTTACAATTAATATATTATTTAGTTAAAGACAAAGGCTTCACACTAGAAGGGGCAAAAATTCATTTAAAGGAAGAAAAGAAAAAAACACTTCAAAACTTCGAGATCATTAGTAAATTAGAACACATCAAAAATGAACTACTAAAGTTCAAAGAACAACTAGACTAGTCCTTTTTACAATAAAAAAATCCTTTAGTAAACACTAAAGGATTTTTTAAATACCACATTACAGAGCTATTAACTATACTTTTGCCTCTTTTTACCTCCAATTTTATTCACTTTATAGGTAAAGCTCAACATAAAATATTGTTTTAAAACTAAACTTTCAGTATCTGATATATAATCCTGATTAGAGAATCTTCTCACACTCGTGTTTTGATTTAATAAATCAAATACTTTTAACTTCAGTATTCCTTTATCTTTAATCATTTTCATTCCTATGCTCGCATTCCACATATATGTCGTTTTGGTAAACCCTGGAGCTACATTAGGATTGTAATTCATTGAAAAATCATTTTCAATTTCAATCATTTTTGGCCAAAATGTTTCCAAGTTAACACCTAATGTAGAGCTTGAGTATTTTTTTTCTTGTCCTAAGTCAATTGAATAATCTAAGGTTTTGTAATTATAATTATAACGCGGAGACACCTCAATTAAATCATTATAATTATACGTAAATGATACTTCTGGTCTTAAATCAAGACTTTTTGTAGTTAATTCCAACTCATTTGAAAAACTTTTATTCTTATTATAATTCAAATCTAAATCTAAATTATAAGAAAATTCATGTTTATCCATCTTGTACTTTTTATTGTATCCTCCACTTAAATAAGACCAATGAGATCCGTTTACATTTTCATAAGTTGTAGTACGTTTATAAGTTACAGGATCAGTAATCGTTTTTGAAATTACTGCATTTTCTGTAAATGTAGTTGTTGCATAAACATTATATCCACTTTTTGTTTTCATATTAAAATTCCTATGACTCAACGCCAATCTAGTAGCATTTGATGCTTTTAAGTTCGGATTTCCAACAACGATATTTAGTGGATTTGAATTATCTGTGATTGGCTGTAACTGATTAATTTGTGGCGCTCTAGCCCTATTAGATATCCTAGCCCAAATAGATTTCCCTTGCCCCATTTGCTTCCATAAATTAACCATGAAGTTTGGACTATTAAAACTATTAGAAACTCTTGTTCCAGCTAATATATCTTCATTTTTAAGTGTGGTAAAATTATATCCAACATTAAAACGAATACTTAATTTATCCTTTTTATACTTAACACCTGCTACTGGTGCAAATATAGTAGTGTTCGTTTCAATTTCATTAGTTAAATTACTATTCGTATTACTGTATTGTTGTGTAATATTATCAAAATCAAGTGTATTTCTATCAACATCAGAGTTATTAATATCAGTACGAAGACCTATATTATAAAACCAATTCCCTTTTAATAACCTTGTATAGCGTAGGTTTGCATTTAAAAAATCACCTGTTTGTGTGTTGATTTTCTTTTGATTTACATTTTCATCTGAAAGAGCTACATCAGAAAAATCAATTGATGACTTAAATATATCTTCCGATGTATTTCTACTATAACCAGAGTTTAACCATAAACTTATACTTTCTCCCGGAACTTTAAATTTTCTAGAAATACTAGCATCAAAATTAGCATTGTAATTGTCAAATTCAGAAAACGTATTTGTAGACGAATCACTAATTAAACCATCAGCTACATTACTCCTTTTACTAGAACTATTACTATATAAATCTCCTTTACTTTTTGAAAAATTTGGTTTAATCGATATCCTTGTTAAGGTATCAGGTTTTATTTCAAATTCTAAATTAAAATTATGTCCCAGAGAATTTCCATTAGAATCTGAGTTAGAAACTGTTGTATAAGAATCATTATCCGGCAAAAAAGTTTCTGTTCTTGAATTAGAACCTGTTTCAGTATCACTTTGATTATAAATATAATCTGTCCCTAAATCCGTATTTTTATTCCATTCATTTGCATAATGAATTCCTGCCGATGTAGTTTGTGTTATCCCATCAGTTGAATTACTAAATAATGGGTTTGATTGTTGCCAAACTCCATTAACTTTTCTCCAATTATTTTGTCCTCCACCAATATCTTTTACCTCATCACTATTAAACCCGGAAGTATTTACATTATTCGAACCTCCAAGTACACTCAATCGTTCTTCATTATTAAAATAATTTAAAATACCACTTACAGCATACCTATCATCTGTTCCGTAACCAGCAGTTGCTCTTCCAAAAAAACCTTTATTTTTATCTTTTTTAATAGTAATATTTATGGTTTTATTCTCTTTATCTCCATCTTCTCCTGTAAAGGCCTCATCTTTAGTTTTAGTATCAACAACTTGAATTTTATCAATAATTTCTTTTGGTAAATTTTTAGTAGCAATTGTTAAATCACTTCCAAAAAATTCTTTTCCATTTACCAGAATTTTATTTACGGCCTTACCATTTACTTTTATATTCCCATCCTTATCTACTACTACACCAGGCAGTTTCTTTAACAACGTCTCTACATTAGCATCAGCTCCCGTTTTAAATGACCCCGCATTAAACTGTAAGGTATCTTTTTTAATAGTAATTGGTGCGCGTTCAGCTACCACAACTACTTCTCCTAATAATTGAGAATTTTCTTCTAGAATAAGATCTCCTAAATTTCTTATCGTTTTCGTCAGAATTAACTCTTTTTTTAAAGGCATCATTCCTGCGTAGGATACAAAAAAGTTAGCTTTTTCAGCTTTAGTATTTCCTGAAAGATTAAAGTTCCCTTTATCATCAGAAATAGTGTACGTAATCATTGTGGAATCTTTAATCGATTCTAGATACACTGTTGCAGATTCAATTAAATTATTGTCTTTATCCTTTAATGTTCCTGTAATCTCAAAATTTTGAGAAAAAGAAATAAGTGTATTTAATAGAACACATATAAAAAGTAAATTCTTCATTATCTAGACAGGTTAGTTTGTTTTGTGAAATGCGAAACTAAATTTAAATATTGTGTTGAACTGTTAAAAAAAATGCTTTAATAAAACTTTAACACAACTAAAAAAGCTCCTTCAGAAATAACCTGAAGGAGCTTTTTTTTTAATAATATATTTATTTTATTTTTTTCTAAAATATATTTTAATCGGTACTCCAGAAAAATCATAATGCTCACGCAGCTTATTTTCCAAGAAACGCTTGTATCCATCTCTAACATATTGAGGTAGATTACAGAAAAACACAAATTGAGGTGTTTTAGTTGGCAACTGCATACAATACTTAATTTTAACATGCTTTCCTTTATATGCTGGAGGAGATGTACGTTCAATTATTGGCAACATCGTTTCATTAAACTTACTTGTAGCTATCTTTTTACTTCTGTTGTTAAATACTTCTACAGCAGTTTCAATAGCTTTATAAATACGTTGTTTCGTTGTTGTTGACATAAAAACAATAGGCACATCAGTAAAAGGAGCTATCTGTTCTCTAATATGAGTTTCATAAGCTTTAGTAGTTTTATAATCTTTCTCTACTAAATCCCATTTATTAACTAGTATCACAACACCCTTACTGTTTTTAACTCCTAGCCAAAATATATTTTGAACTTGAGAATCAAAATCTCTGGTAGCATCAATAACTACTAAACAAACATCACAAAATTCAATAGCACGTACAGAACGCATTACTGAATAAAACTCTAAATCTTCTTTAACTTTTGCTTTTCTACGAATCCCGGCTGTATCAATTAAGTTAAACTCAAATCCAAAACGATTGTATTTTGTATCGATAGAGTCACGAGTTGTACCTGCAATATCAGTAACTATATACCTATCTTCACCAATTAATGCATTTATAAATGATGACTTTCCTGCATTGGGACGTCCTACTACTGCAAAACGAGGTAAATCGGATTCCTCTTCCTCATCTATTTCTGGTAATACTTTTACTAAAGCATCAAGTAACTCACCTGTTCCACTACCACTAATACTCGCTAAAGGGTAAAATTCACCTAACCCTAACCCGTAAAATTCAGCGGCATCATTTAATCTGTTTGCGGCGTCAACTTTATTTACCGCTAATAAAACCGGCTTATTAACCCTACGTAATAGGTTAGCAACCTCTTCATCCATACCAGTAATACCTGACTCTACATCTACCATAAAAATTATGGCATCAGCTTCATCAATAGCTAGCTCAACTTGTTTGTCAATTTCAGCTTCAAAAACATCATCACTCCCTACTACATATCCACCTGTATCAATAACAGAGAATTCTTTTCCATTCCAGTCAGACTTACCGTAATGACGATCACGAGTAACACCACTTACTGAATCAATAATGGCTTCTCTTTTCTGAATTAAACGGTTAAACAATGTTGATTTTCCAACATTTGGTCTTCCAACTATAGCTACTATATTACCCATACTATTATTAATGTTTACAAAACATATTGCAAATCAATATGAATCTTTGTAAATAATTTTTTGCAAAAGTACTGAATATCCTTGAGCATTAAGACCTTTAAAACATTTATAAATTATATGTAAGTTTAATTTTTGTATCTTAACCACTTATTCTTCCTAAAATGCCCTTAGCTAACCAAGAACTTAATGAAACAATACTAAGACCAAGGTTCACATTTGAGATTGATCAATCTAATGAGAAAGCGCTTTCTTTCTTCGAAAAATCTAAGAAAAGTCAATCAAAATATATAGTAAGCAGAACAGATAATCATGTTTTTATCAGAGTACCAAAAGCGTATCAGAAAATTACATCACCTCAATTACATCTTGAAATCACCCCTATAAACGAGCATAAAAGCACCGTTAAAGGCTTATTTGGACCAAGCCCAGCCATATGGACACTATTCATGTTTTTACATTTCATTATAGCTATTTTAGGTTTAGTATTTTCTGTTTGGAGCTATACAAGATGGAGCTTAGGGAGACCTTATTATTTACAAATAATAGCTATAGTTGTTTTATTCTTCGCTTGGTTAACCTTGTATTTTATAGGTCAATCAAATAAGAAAAAAAGCATCCCAGAAATGTTAGAACAGCATCATTTTATGAGAGATGTATTAAGAACTAATGATTAACCCTCTTTTTCAACACAAATCTCTACAACAACACTACCCTTTGTCTTGATTAAAAAATAACGATAATCTTTGATACAGCTCTGGATGTTTTCTCTTTAATAATTTTGGTCGTTCAAAAAAATATTCACTAGCTACAGCAAAAAACTCTATTTTAGAAGTTGCTCCATATGGATTTATATCAGATTTCCCATCATCAATATGCTCAATTTTTTTGTGAATCAAATCAAACCAAGGTAGAGTATATGGTTTATCAATAATACTTAACGGTAAACCATCTACATCACCATCAGTCATATCTATCAGGTGCACAAATTCATGAATAGCAGTATTATTTTTATCTGATTTATTTTCAAAACCATGTCGCAATGCTTTTTGAGAAAGAATCATTTTATTTTTTAACCTTCCGCCACCAACAATTCCTAATATATTTCTATTATTTTTCCATCCTACATATTCTAATTTTGTATTAAATGCATTTGGAAACAAATAAACTTCTTTCAAATTAGCATAACTCCAATTATCAAAACCAAACACTGGTATGATAGCACTTGCACCTATTAACAGTTCATCAACCTCTGAAACTACACAGGAAAATGGTTTTATTTTTATACTACTTAAAAAAACAGCTACTCGTTTTGAAAACCGAACTTTCTCTTCTTCTGACAATTTAGAATAATACAATACATTTTTTTCAAGAATTTTTTTTTGATTTAACGTCAAGTCGGCATTTAAGTTTATTCCTTTTCCAGACAACAATAAATATCCTTTATACAATAAATAAGCTAGTACAATTACAGTGATTATATATATCATTTTTCCTTTTAAATTACTCTTTTACTAATTTATATAATTAGAACTTAAAGGTACTCCAAAATGCTCATTTTATAAAAAAACAAAAATAAATGATTTAAAAAGTAGGGTATTTGCATTTCATCCTGTTTTTAATACATATAAGCGATAAAACAACCCATAATTAAACCCACATTATGAAGAAAGTAATTTTAACAATAGCAATAGGAGTAGTATTAGCATCATGTTCTAGCGGATGGAGTTGTAAAAAACGCTATTGTGATGTGCAAAAAAAAGAAGTCTACAAGAAAAACATTTTAGTTACTAAAGAAACAATTGCTATAGCCAAACCTTAACCCAATATAGCTAAGCATAATTAAAACTTAAACATTACTATAATTAACCCCTTACATTTTAAAAAATCAAATTATGAAGAAAATTATCTTAACAATCGCAATCGGAGTAATATTTGCATCATGTTCAAGCGGATGGAGTTGTAAAAAACGCTATTGTGATGTGCAAAAGAAAGAAGCTTTCAAGAAAAACACATTAGCTACTAAAGAAACAATTGTTGTAACCAAACCATAATGTAACACAACTAATTATAATAAAGCCCAAACTTTACTACACTTATTACAAACCCATTATTTAATAGTGGGTTTTTATTTATTATTATAACCGAATCTTCTTAATTGTTTTGAATCTGAGCGCCAGTTTTTATTCACCTTAACATATAATTCTAAATGAACTTGTTTACCAAAAAACTTCTCTAAATCTTTTCTGGATTCAACACCAACACGTTTTAAAGCACTTCCTTTATGACCTATGATAATTCCTTTTTGAGAATCACGTTCCACCATAATTATAGATCGCATTCTGATGATTTCCTCATCTTCAAAAAACTCTTCCGTTTCTACTTCAACCGAATAAGGAATTTCCTTTTTATAATGCAACAATATTTTTTCACGAATACATTCATTTACAAAAAACCGCTCTGGCTTATCTGTTAACTGATCTTTAGGATAATATGCCGGTGATACTGGTAATAACTCTACTATTCTTTCAAATACTTCAGGCACATTAAAATTCTCTAAAGCTGATATTGGATAAAGTTCAGCAGTAGGAACTTTGGCAGCCCAATACTGTACTTGTTCTTCTAAAATTTCTTGATTAGAGGTATCTATTTTATTTAACAATAATAAAACTGGTATTTTAGAATTAGAAATTTTATTAAAAAAATCTTCATCCTTTAAGGCTCTCTCTCCAATTTCAACCATATATATAAGCACATCAGCATCTTCAAAGGCTGATTTTACAAAGCCCATCATTGACTCTTGCAACTCATAAGCGGGCTTGATTATTCCTGGTGTATCAGAAAGGACTACTTGAAAATCATCCCCATTTACAATACCTAAAATACGATGTCTTGTTGTTTGTGCTTTTGATGTTATTATTGACAATTTCTCACCAATAAATGCATTCATCAAAGTTGACTTACCTACATTAGGATTACCTATAATATTTACAAAACCTGCTTTATGCTCCATATATTCAAAAAATATTTAGGACAAAGATACTATAAACCTTTTTAAGATTTAATAGCATTACCCTACCCTATTCAACAACTTGCGTTGTTATTTATATAAAATCACTTAAAATACCTTTAAGCACTCTACAGTCATTTTCTTTATTACGCACTAATCTATCTTCTTCATTACACTCAAATAATGCATAATTAATTTCTATCAAACGTATTTCCTTCTTCACTAGAACATCTTTCTTTCGTTGATCATAAAATTTTCTTTGAGCTTCCCTTTCACTACTTTCGTCAGTATCCTTTTTCTCAAAAAACTCTATTACTAATTTTAATCCCTCATAATAAGCATCTAAAGGAAGTTTGGTTCTAGTTTTTCCTTTTTTGTGCAACTTTCCTACCAAAGTATCAAACGTATGTTTTCTTGACGCTTTTTCTTTAAGCAATTCATCACATAAATTTACCAAATAAAACTCATCACTATTTTCAATATTTAGGATTCCTTTTTCTTTTTTGGTAAGCGGACTTATTACTTCCTCTGGAGAATACACTTTACCTTCTCTTACTAAATACCAATACACATTTTCAGATCTTCGCTCCGCATGAACGGCAGGTATTTTATCTAATTCAGTATCCTTATCTAATTTCCTGAATACCTTACGAATTGGCAATCCTTTTTTTTCATCTTTATTAAAAACTCCAGCTTTAATTAGTTCCGGCATAATAGCCTTTGCAGGAATCCAATCAACATTTTTGTTTGTATCAAAATATTGAGCGATTACCTCATTAATTTTTACAATATTTTCATCATTCATAATCTTAAAGCTTTTGTAATAATATAGATATAAAAAAACCCCTTGATTTCTCAAAGGGTTTCGCTTGGTAGCGGGAACTGGACTCGAACCAGTGACCTTCGGGTTATGAGCCCGACGAGCTACCTACTGCTCTATCCCGCGATATGGCGGCAAATATACAACTGTTTTAAATACAAACAAGCTTTTTATTAAATTTAAACATAAAACTCCTCACTTCTCTGAAAAAACTACTCAATAGCGGGTGTCTGTGAAATTATAGTAAGCCTACTAAATATTAAAACAAAGAAAACCCAGACTTAGCAACTATAAAAATATACCCATCTATAACTATTATGATTAAGACAACGCTCCTTGACTAACATAATACCTAAAATAATCATTTCTTTTGAGTTTAACTATACAGCACTATAAATGCGCCTTAGTGTTTATTCATTTTAACGAATTAACCAACGAACACTTTTATACACAAAAAAAGCTCCTAATAAATTAGGAGCTTTTTACTATTTTGCGGTCTGGACGGGATTCGAACCCGCGACCCCATGCGTGACAGGCATGTATTCTAACCAGCTGAACTACCAGACCGTTTGCGTATAGCGAGTGCAAATATAGAACAGATTTAACTCTCTACCAAAAAAAACAGAACAATTCTGCACTGTTTTTTACGATCTATTTTTAACACAAACATTTATAAGCAATTACACTAAATGTTTTTTTACTTACCACGTCAATAATCTCTATGATATACATGAATTACTTTTAAACTTATTCACATTATAAAGAAGCATTAATTAACCCTATTACTTTACCGGATAAGAAACAGTCAAAGTAAATAATAAAATTTGATATAAAAACTAGAGAGTAAATGGGAGGAAATAAAAAAAGCATCCCGATGATCCTTAAAAGGAATTTTGGGAAGCTTTCCATCGGTTTACTACTAAACCTTTGACAAACACAACATTTGTCAAAACAACACAACTAACGTTTGGCGCAGAAAAAAGCTCCAACTTCTTGGAGCTTTTTTTGCTATTTTGCGGTCTGGACGGGATTCGAACCCGCGACCCCATGCGTGACAGGCATGTATTCTAACCAGCTGAACTACCAGACCGTTTGCGTATAGCGAGTGCAAATATAGAACAGATTTAACGCTCTACCAAAAAAATAATGTGTTTTATTTTAGTTTATCCTATTCAATTATCCAAATTTCTGTTTCTCAACCAGATACGTATTCACTATTTTATCAAAAGTTTCAGAAACATCAACAGAAACATACTTTATTTTATATTTAGCACATTCCAACTTCACCTCATCAATATAAATTTTAATTTTTTCAGCAAAGACTTCTTTTATATTCTCTGGATATAAATCAATTTTCTCGCCTGTTTCAACATCAACAAAACTCTTAGGAGTATTATCATAATCGAAATCAACTTCTGTTTTATAGTCTAAGGTGTGAAATAAAACCACTTCATGTTTATTATATTTCAAATGCTTTAAAGCCCCAAACAGCTCTTCTTTATTAGAGGAATACTGAAACATGTCCGTAAAAAAGAAAACCAATGACCTTTTATGAAGCTTCTCTGCAATCTCATGTAGATACTTTACTGTATTTGTATCCGCTATTTTTGGTTTTGATGTTAATAGCTTCTCTAATTGATTTGTAATTAAATTAAAGTGTCGTTCACTTCCTTTTTCTGAAACATGAAAATCATAAGCATTACCATAAACACTTAAACCAACAGCATCTCTTTGTTTTTTTAATAAACTCATTAGTATTGCACTAGCCAAAACTGAAAATCCAATTTTATTCAAATTAGTTATCGAGAAGTTTTTTCTTTTTGGATAATGCATTGAAGCCGAATTGTCAATAATTAAATGACAACGCAGGTTAGTTTCCTCTTCATATTTTTTAGTATATAACTTATCAGTACGCGCAAACAACTTCCAGTCAATATGTTTTGTACTTTCCCCGTTGTTATATACTTTATGTTCAGCAAATTCAGAGGAAAACCCATGAAATGGACTTTTATGAATACCTGTAATCATTCCTTCTACAACTTGTGATGCCAACAACTGTAAGTTAAAATATACTTTAGAGTTTTGTAATTCAGTTTTTATAGACATAGACTGTTTTAGGGATTAACTGACTTAGTTAAAAAAAAATAGGTTGTTTGAAAAGTAAATTATCTTGCCATATTGAGCTTGTCGAAATATTTTAACCTATTGATAGGTAATAGGACTTCGACAACAAGCTCAGCTTGACAAGCCTTAATTAATTTGACTTTTTAAACAGTTTTAATGACGCTTTTTAAACAAAAGTTATTTCACTAAAATAAAAAAGGTTTGGCAGTATGCCAAACCTTTTTTATTTTATTCTATATTACTAATGACTATAATGCTGCATCAATAGCGTCAGTATATACTTTTTTAGGAGACACTCCTACTTGACGGCTAATCATTTCCCCTTTGTGAAACAATAATACCGTTGGAATATTTCTTACTCCATATTTAGCTGCAAATTCTTGGTTTGCATCAACATCCATTTTACCAACAACAGCTTTTCCTTCATATTCAGTACTCACCTCATCAATAACTGGTCCTACCATTCTACAAGGTCCACACCAAGCTGCCCAGAAATCAACCAATACTGGCTTGTCTGAATTCAATACTACCTCTTCAAATGTTGCGTCTGTTATTTCTAATGCCATTTTATTTATTTTTAATTATTTAATCTATTCCACAAATGTAGTCAATTATTTCACGAATCCTTACAGTGACAAGTATTGGATTTCTCTATATAAGTATCAGTTTTCTTAATAGAGCAAACCAACACCTTCAATCCAAGCATAAGAAGTCTGTATTTAGAAATGTCATTTCTCGACAGAGACAAACCTTTAAATGTTAAACTCACTAGCGCAATTAATTCATCTTATATTTAATCCCTTGTTCTTTTAATAAATCAAGAAATTCATTTGTAATATTTATTTTCTCCGTCCTACTAATCATTGTCACCTTAAGTTTCTCTTGCATTTCATACACTATAAAACTCAATTGTTTTTCTCCTTTATTATTCCTTATCGTATCTTTTAAATCTAATACTTTTTCATTTGTTAGTGTTGAAACATCTAATTGAATAGTTAGTTTTCTTGACTGTTTATCCATTACATCTTGCAACTGCTCAAAACTATTAAATTGAATTCTTGGATCACTTCTTTTACCAGTTTCTTTATTTACCCAACCTGGTCTTACAAATAACTTAACATATACAAAAGAGTTAATAATTAAAAAATGACGTTGCTTTAAATATTCTTCCCCAAAAATTCTAAACTCATAAGCTTCATTATAATCTTCGATAGTAAACATCGCCCATCCTTTTCCATTTTTAGAAACACGGTGTTCTACAGCAGTTACAATTCCTGCAAATGACACCTCTCTATTCACAAGTGGTTCTAAATCTTTTAAATGCCCTAAATTAGCATTGCAAAAGTATTTAATTTCATTTTCAAAATCATCTAACGGATGCCCAGATATAAACACCCCTACCACATCACGTTCCTGAGATAACTTTTGCATTGTACCCCAATCATCACATGGAGGAACTACTGGTTCAGGAATTTGAACATCGGAAGCATCACCAAATAAACTTACTTGCGATGAATTTTGGCTTTCTTGATATTTAGCAGCATACTTTAACACCTTTTCAATAAACATCTGCCCATCACCGGCATCAAATAAGTATTGTGCCCTGTGAGTACCCTGAAAAGTATCGAAGCCACCTGCTAAAGCTAAATTTTCAAATGCTTTTTTATTTGCCGCTCTTAAATCAATTCGTTTGGCCAAATCAAAAACCGATTTGTATTTACCATCTTCTTCTCTATGGGCAACAATAGTTGCTACAGCTCCACTACCTACTCCTTTTACTGCCCCCATACCAAAACGAACTGCATTTTGATCATTTACCGTAAACTTATGATAGGATTCATTCACACAAGGTCCAAGAACCTCAAGTCCCATCCGTTTACATTCATCCATAAAGAATGTAACCTGCTTAATATCATTCATATTATTGGATAATACCGCTGCCATATATTCTGCAGGATAGTGCGCTTTTAGATACGCCGTTTGGTATGCAATCCAAGCATAACATGTAGAGTGCGACTTGTTAAACGCGTAGGATGCAAATGCCTCCCAATCCGTCCAAATTTTCTCTAAAACAGTTTCATCATGTCCTTTTTCTCCAGCTTGTTTAATAAATTTGGGCTTCATTTTAGCCAATACCGCAATTTGTTTTTTACCCATTGCTTTACGCAAAACATCGGCCTCACCTTTGGTAAAATCGGCTAATTTTTGCGACAATAGCATTACCTGCTCTTGATATACAGTAATACCATAGGTTTCCTCCAGGTACTCCTTACTTGCCTCTAAATCATATACAATTTCCTCATCCCCGTGTTTTCGATCAATAAAACTTGGTATATATTCTATCGGACCAGGACGATACAAGGCATTCATTGCTATTAAATCCGCAAAAACAGTCGGTTTTAATTCCTTCATGTATTTCTGCATCCCTGCAGATTCATATTGGAATATTCCTACCGTTTCTCCACGCTGGAACAGCTCATATGTTTTTACATCTTCTAAATCGAATGTTTCAGGATCAAGTTCTACGCCGTGTTTTAGTTTAACCAATTTAACCGTATCCTTAATCAGGGTTAATGTTTTTAACCCCAAGAAATCCATTTTTAATAGTCCTGCATCTTCAACAACCGAGTTATCAAACTGTGTACAGTACATTTCCGAATCCTTTGCCAAGGCTACAGGTACGAATTTGGTAATATCATCCGGAGTAATAATTACCCCACAGGCGTGAATTCCTGTATTACGAACTGAGCCTTCTAATATTCGGGCTTGGTTAATGGTTTCTGCCTCTAAATCCTCTCCCTCGGACAAGTTTAGCAACTCATTAATACTATCTATTTCTTCCGAACGAAACTTTTCTTTTAACTCTTTTTCTGATTTACCAAAAATCTTAGCAAGTTTCGTATTTGGTATTAACTTAGCAATTTTATCTGCTTCAAAAAGCGGCAAATCAAGTACTCTGGCAGTATCTCTAATAGCCGATTTTGCCGCCATAGTACCATAGGTAATAATTTGTGCTACTTGATTGGACCCGTATTTATCAATTACATATTGCATTACACGGCCACGACCTTCGTCATCAAAATCAATATCAATATCGGGCATACTTACACGTTCCGGATTTAGGAAACGCTCAAAAAGCAAATCGTACTTAATTGGATCTAAATTCGTAATCCATAAACAGTAAGCAACTACCGACCCAGCTGCCGACCCACGACCAGGACCAACGGAAACATCCATGTTTCTAGCCTCTCGAATAAAATCCTCTACAATTAAGAAATACCCTGGATATCCTGTTTTTTCAATTACCTCCAATTCAAAGTCAAGCCGCTCTGTTATCTCTTCAGTAATTTCACCATAACGTATTTTTGCTCCCTCATAAGTAAGGTGTGCTAAAAAAGCATTTTCCCCACGTTTTCCACCATCAACTTTATCTTCTTCAAACTGAAATCGCTCAGGTATATCAAAAGCAGGTAACAATACGTCCCTAGCTAATACATAGTTTTCAATTTTATCAACTACTTCTTGAATATTCGTAATGGAATCAGGCACATCTTTAAAGAGCGCCTTCATATCATCCTGACTCTTAAAATAATACTCTTGATTTGGTAGACCATAACGATATCCTCTACCTCTACCTATTGGTGTTGCTTGTTTTTCACCATCCTTTACACATAATAAAATATCATGTGCATTAGCATCTTCTTGATTAGCGTAATATGTATTGTTGGTTGCTACAAGTTTAATATTGTGCTTTCTAGAGAAATCAATTAATACTTTGTTTACACGCTTTTCATCTTCCTGATCATGGCGCATTAATTCGATATACAAATCATCTCCAAATTGCTCTTTCCACCAAAGCAATGCTTCCTCTGCTTGATTTTCTCCTATATTCAATACTTTACTCGGAACCTCTCCATACAAGTTCCCCGTAAGTACTATAATGTCTTCCTTGTATTGTTTTACAACTTCTTTGTCAATCCTTGGTACATAATACTTCCCATGCGTATGTCCTAAAGAAGACATTTTAGCTAAATTATGATATCCGTTTTTATTTTTTGCAAGAAAGACTACTTGGTATCCATTATCTTTTCGTGACTTATCTAAATGATTTTCACACACAAACAACTCACAACCAATAATTCCTTTTAACGGTTTTTCAGTAAACTCTTCATCATTTTCTTCGGCCTCTTCCTTACGTTGCTTTACCCCTTTATTATGTCCTTGTACTGCATTGATAAAATGAAACGCTCCCATCATGTTAGCATGATCGGTCATAGCTACCGCATTCATACCATTTTTAACCGCTACTTTCACCAAGCCTTGTACAGAAATAGTAGATTGTAATACGGAATACTGAGAGTGATTGTGTAAATGTGAAAATTGAGCTTCCTCTAAAGCAGTAAGATCTTGAACTACATTATCATTAGAAAAAATAGCTTCCGCTTCTTTTTCAATTCGCTTACTTATTTTTTCCGATTCTCTTTTTAAGTTGATGTGCTTTAATCCAATCACCTGTAATGGCATTGGATTTTTAGCATCATAGCGTTCAAAATAATCTTGAGAAACCGCTAACTCTTCTGTAGTATAATTTCTTTTACGTATTAATTCGAAAAAACAACGTGTAGTAGCTTCAACATCCGCAGTTGCATTATGCGCTTCACCAAATCCAGTGCCAAATAAATGTTGATGTAATTCTGTAAGCGTAGGCAGTTTAAATCGTCCTCCTCTACCTCCAGGTATCGCACATAAATTTGCAGTACGTTCTGTACATGTATCTAAAACAGGGGTTTCTTGTAAATTATTTTCTATTCCTAATCTGTGAAATTCAGCACCAATAATGTTGTTATCAAAACCAACATTTTGACCAACAACAAATTTTGATTTTGACAAAGCAATGTTGAATTTTTCCAACATTTCCTTTAAACCAATACCTTGTTCATTTGCCAATGCAGTAGATATACCGTGTATTTTTTCAGCGTCATACGGAATATTGAATCCCTCAGCCTTTACTAAATAATCTTGGTGCTCAATGCAATTCCCTAACTCGTCATGTAATTGCCAAGCAATTTGAATACACCTTGGCCAATTATCTGAATCAGTTATCGGAGCATCCCATCGTTTTGGAAGTCCAGTAGTTTCCGTGTCAAAAATTAAATACATGCCCCAAATTTAAGGATAAAAAACATGCTAACTTTAATTGACCGTTTGAAGTTGTAAACAGTGTATAGTACAAATACTTTTAATGCAAAACACTACTATCCGAAAGTTCATTGATTTTATTGATCCATATTAGGTAAATTCATTATGCAATAGTGTTTCGTAGTTTTAAAAGTGAAAACTGAATTTCTCATAATAAAAAACAGTTGTCAAACTGAGCTTGTCGAAGTCTTATGAAAACTAACCATTTATGGATTTCGACAAGCTCAATCTGACAATAAATTTAGTTTTACTTAAAACTTTCGGATGATAGTGAATGTAAAAATAAAGGGACATATAAATTTATATGCCCTTCTCCCCCCCAAAAAAATAACTTCAGGTATAAACCTAAAAACTAACTTATTATAAAGGTAAATCGTCCTATTATCATTTTTGTGTAAAAGGCAATAGAAACCAAATCTCATCGATTAAACACCTTTGTTTTATCAAAAAAAGGTTACTATTCAACTATTGTCCTAAAAGTAAGATTTATCCTAATTCCTTTTTTATATTTAGTTGGCGGCAATCGATGCAACCAATTTGTTTGTGTTTTTCCTTTCATCACTAACAAACTCCCATGACTTAACACTAATGAAATCTTCTCTTTAGTTACTTTATGCTTAAATGCAAAGTTTCTTTCAGCTCCAAAACTTAATGAAGCAATTGCACCGTTTTTTTTCAATTTCTTTTCTGCATCACTATGCCAAGCCATTCCTTCGGATTCATTATGATATAAATTAAGGAGACATGAGTTGAATATTTCACCCGTTGTTTCTTCTATTAACCTTTTTAAATCCAACAACTCATTTGTCCATAAAAGTGCTTTTTTAGTGGTATTTGAATATTCATATTCAAATTGTTTCTCCCCATACCAAGCAACTTTTCTTTTAGTAATTATTCGTTTTCCAAACAGGATAGCTTCATCATTTTTCCACTTTATAGTATTAAGTAAACATTCATAATAATAATTTGCTTGTTCATTTTTAATTATTTGACCATAGTAATTTACCTCCCCTTCTTTTGGTAATAAATTACGATTCTTTCCTATTTCGTTATCAAACAAATCCATACAACACTCTCTAACCTTATCAATTTAACAATCAATATTTTATCCAAAAACTAAGATACTATTATCTCTAGTAACTTCAATAAAACATATTTGTTATAAAAACACACAATCAATTTGCAATCTCAACAAAGCATTGTATATTTGCAAACTTATTTATAATTAATAACCGAAGGTCGTGAACCTTCAAAAATTAACACATTATGCCTGTTAAAATTAGATTACAGAGACATGGTAAAAAAGGAAAGCCTTTTTACTGGATCGTAGCTGCTGACTCAAGATCAAAAAGAGATGGTAGATTTTTAGAAAAATTAGGAACTTACAACCCTAACATGAATCCTGCAGAAATCAACTTAGACGTTGATGGATCTGTAGAATGGTTAGGTAAAGGTGCACAACCTACTGATACTGCAAGAGCAATACTTTCTTACAAAGGTGTTATGTTCAAAAAGCACTTATTAGGTGGTGTAACAAAAGGTGCTTTAACTGAAGAGCAAGCTGAAGCAAAATTTACTGCTTGGGTTGATGCTAAAGAAGGTAAAGTTCAAGGTAAAAAAGATGGTTTAGCTCAAGCACAAGCAGATGCTGAAACTAAAGCTTTTGAAGCTGAAAAAGCTATCAACGAAGCTAGAATTGCTGCGGCAGCTCCAGCTCAAGAAGAAGAGTAACATATGCAACTTAAAGATTGTTTCTACTTAGGAAAAATCGTTAAGAAGTATAGTTTTAAAGGTGAACTCCTTGTTAAATTAGACACGGACGAACCAGAAATCTTTAAAAATCTGGAATCAGTTTTTATTTCTTTACGAAATAATCTGATTCCTTTTTTTGTAGATAGCTGTAAACTTCATAAATCACAACTACTTCGAATAAAATTTGAAGATGTAGATACTGAGGAAGACGCTGAAGCTTTACTAAAATCTGATTTATACCTACCTTTATCTATCTTACCAACATTAAGTGGTAATAAATTTTACTACCACGAGGTTACTGGTTTTACAATAGTTGACGAGAATTTTGGAGAAGTTGGTGTTATTGACAACATTAACGACACTGGAGCTCAAGAATTATTTGTAATTGATAGAGATGGTACTGAAATTCTGATCCCTGTTAACGATCAGTTTATCAAAAAAGTAGACAGAGACAAAAAACAAATACTAGTCAATACTCCAGAAGGACTTATTGATTTATATTTGGAAAATTAATACTTAGAGAGGTGGCCGAGCGGCTTAAGGCGCACGCCTGGAAAGCGTGTATGCGTTTATAGCGCATCGTGGGTTCGAATCCCATCCTCTCTGCAACAAGAACACCTAATCCCTTTAAAATAAGGTTTTAGGTGTTTTTTGCTTCGTAGAAGTGAAATATTTGAGCTACCAATACCATAAAACATTCCCTCCTTTCCCTGGCAGATGATTTTAAATAACAAAAATTGAGTTTAGATGACAATAAAAGAGTAATCATATCATTAAACAATACCGAATTTACAGTTTAGCCGTTTGATAAAAAGAAAGAAATATTAATTACAGGTAATATTAACTTTAACAACATAGAAACTAAAAAGCAAAATACTTTAATGTACTTAAGAGTTGTAATACAATTAATAAGAAGTACTGAATAAACGTATAATTATACGACTACAAATGTTTACTAGTAATTAGGGAAAAATCACTACATTAACCATATAAAAGAAGCGTTTATTTACTTGTTGTAAGCTATTTTAAACTAAACAAAAATATAACAAACATAGAAAATTTCAATTAATGAATAAATTCGAAAGAATAAAATCTTTTTTAGACAAAAGTGACAATGATGAACTGATTCTCCTTAAGGCACATCTACTTATTGAAGAGTTATTTGATCAAATAATAAATGTAAATTTGGGAGAAGAGATATCAAAAAAATTAAATTTAAATTTCTATAGAAAATTAACTCTAGTTTGTGGTATGACGAAAATGACTTTGATTCTGATTTATCAAAACAGATTTTACAAATAAATAAAATTAGAAATAAGTTTGCACATAATCTTAACATCGATTTAAAATCTGACTTAATTGAATTTATTAAGGTTGTGTTTGACAACGAACAAAAACACATTACAACAACACCTATAAATAATACATAGTTCGATCTGTAATCCCTAAGGAAAGTGTATATTTACGAAGTTGCCAAACTTATAATATTTGGGTTTAAAACGACAAAGTTAAATCAAAATTTAAAAGCTTCGGCTTGTATTGATACGAAAATCCGCGGATTTTCTGCACCGTACTATTCAGAGCTAAACGTTAGCACCAATAAACACAAAAAATGAAACTAATACTTTTATTGACTTTCTTTCTAATGCCTTTTAGTTCTGTTTTTGGACAGAATAGTGACAATTATTTTATTGGAAAATGGATAACTGAACCCATCTCAAATGGAATGATAAAACTTATTAGACTTAATGAAGATGGAACTGGAATTACTGGTCCTGGTAGGTACGAAAATGGTAATATTGAATTATCATCATTTATGAAATCTGATTTACAAAATTGGAAAATAGAAAAAGACACTTTGATACTGACAACTACTCCTATATCAAGAGGAGAAAACCGAGAACCTGAATCTAGGATTCTTATGTATGTAATTGTAGAAAAGAAAAAAAATAGCTTTTCAGCATATTATTCCGACCCAAAAATGGATAAAATAATGGAAGACGCTCGTGAAAAACTAATTCCGATTAAATTGATTTTTAAAAAAGTTGAATAAAACTCGTGCTAACAAAACCTATAAATAATACGGATTTTGGTGTAAAATATTGAAGGCTTGTTTATATTTACATTCAACACCAAATCTTTTAATTTGGCTTTTTTAAAACGACAAACTAAAAACAAAACTAAAAACGTTTGACTTGTGTCGACACGAAAATCCGCGGGTTTTCTGCACCGCACTATTCATAGCGAAACGTTACAAAACATTAAAAAGTGACAGACGAAAGTATTCAAAATATAATCACTGAATTAGAGAATAAAAACGATAAAGAAAAAGCTTATTTTGGATTTTATCAATACGGAGGTGGATCTGACGAAAGCTGCATAAGAGGTAATCGTAAAGGCCTTGAATTATTTGCTACTGAATTACTAAAAGCCTCTATTGAATCTGAAGAAAACGATTATCTGGAAAATCAGTTCAGTTATAATGAAATAGACATTGGATGGACAGATTCTAATGGAGACTTTTTCTTTGACTCAATTGAAATCACTAACAAGGACAAAAAAAACAAGGAAGATCAATTCCCTGAATACAAACACAAATCTACTATTACAGATAAATTTAATCATCTAATTTTAATTGCAGTTGTTTCCCTTATTCTCCTCTTTTTAATAACTGGGTCTGTCACAGTGATAAAATGGATTATATAAAAAACGTTTGCTAACAAAACCTATAAATAATATGGGTTTTGGTGTGTAAAATTGAAAGCTTGTGTATATTTACAATTAACGCCAAATCTTTTAATTTGGCTTTTTTAAAACGACAAAACTAAAAACAAAACAAAAAGCTTTGGTTTGTACCGACACGAAAATCCGTGGATTTTCTGCACCGCACTATTCATAGCCAAACGTTAGCAGTAATTAAAATTAAACATCAGTATATAAAACCATCTTTAAAACAATTAATTATGAAATCAATTCTATTCATCACATTGCTATCTGTCTCTTGTCTCATTAATGCTCAAGAAGAAATAATGAAATTTAATAATCAAGGCTATTTAGGTATCGGAACATCTCTACCAGTTCATAGATTAACTGTAAATGGAGTAACCCAAATACAAAGGGATCCAAATCATTTCTTTAATATACTTGTTGATACTAATGACAATGGATATATTAATTTAGGAGGTGCTTCATTATCCACTAACAGAATAGGTTTTCAAATTAATAGCCAAACCAAAATGAGCATTTTACAAAATGGTAATGTTGGTATTGGAACTAATACACCAAATCAAAAGTTAACAGTAAGAGGTGTTATGCAATCTGAAAAAGATGCAAATAATTATTTAAGATTTTTTGTTAATTCTAGCAATGAAGGTTTTTTTGACTTAGAAAGTCAAGCAATAAGTAAAAGTTTGTTTTTTAGAATCAATGGGAGCAAAAAAATGACTATTAAAGATAATGGTTATGTGGGAATTGGTACAACTATTCCTACAAGTAAATTAACCGTCCATGGAGGTGATTTTAATACTAACTATGGAAATATTATCGTTAACAATGGTAGTTTTATAGATGATGGTGTACCTGTAGCTGACTATGTTTTTTCTGAAGACTATAATTTAATATCCATCGAAGAGCAAGGTTTACTTATGACAAAAAATAAGCATTTGCCGAAAGTGGATAGTGAAAAACAAATAAAGGAAGCTGGCTTCTATGATATGGCTATAAGAAGAGAGCAAATCTTAGAAGAAGTAGAAAAGGCCCATTTATACATTCAACAATTGAATGAGATAATGAAAGAAATAAGAGAAAAAAATAAAGAATTAATTGATAAAGTAGATACACTTATCAAAGAAAATATAACGCTAAAACAAGAAATAGGAAAAATAAAAAATCTTAAAAGGAAATAATTATGCATCCAAAAATAAGAATAATTTTAGTGTTGATATTATTTTTATCAACGTCTATTTCCAAAGCTCAAGATTGTACTCCAAAAATATCTGGAGCAGTTAGTTATAGCGACTGGATTGTTAATGCGAAAAATGTAGGAGCCTTTTTAAATGATATTGACTTCAATACAATGAAAACGCCAGCTGGGATTGATTTAATGATGTCTAAACTAAAATCGAGTGGAGTTAAAAGAGTTTACTGGAGAATTTATAATGGTGGTGCTGTTGCATTTGATGCTCAAGTTAAGGGATTGGATGAACTTTATACTTCAGAACACTCTGTAGTAATAGGTTCAGTAACAACAACACAATATTATGATTTTGTTGATGTAGACGCAACATTTTATGCCAGTGAACAAATGAGTAATATGGAATATGCTATAAAAAAAGCACACGATAATGACATAGAAATACTTGCGTGGTTTACATTGGCTGAGGAGATGCATTCTGGCAAATGTCCTATAAGTAAGTTTGCGGTTCTAAACTATAACAATGATGACTATTTTGAACATGGCTTAAATGACTTAAATCAAGTTGTAAAATGGAAAGGGCGTCTTAATTTTGCAAATCAAGCTGTAAGAGACCATAAGGTCGATATGATAAAAAAGTTGACAAATATTGGGACTCTTAACAACTCTAATGGTTATACCTCTTCTGGAGAGACATTTGATGGTGTATTTTTGGATTTTACTAGACGTGGTTTACCTGATTTTGTAAATCAAGCTGAAGCTGATTCTTGTGATGATCAGGTATCTTCAATTTATGATATTGAGAATACATATAATCCTTCTTCATTAGAAGTAAGAGATAATAATAATATTAGCATTTTTGGCTATGATACAATTAGTATCCAAGGTTTTGGAGTGCCACAAGGAAATATCACTAATAATGACCCGAATTGGATTGCACATCGAGCTAGTTATTGGACAACATTTATGCAAGAGCTAGATGTTGCGATATCAAAGCCCATAATTTCTCATGTTTTTGAAACTGATGCCGAAACGACATTAAAAGGAGACTTATTAGATTGGAAAGAATGGTTAAATCAAGACTATATAGATGGTATATCTTTTTTAATTAACAATATAGATGATGGTATTATGACTGGTAACAATTGGAATGCATTACCAGATCCTTATACAAAAGCCTTAACAGTAATTAATGATCGACAAATTGAGGTACAAAATATTAAACCAGATGCAGAAGTCATTGCTTCAATTTATAATTATACAAATATACCTGGCAATGAACTTTTAGCAACTAATTATAACATAATAGAAGAATTAACAGCTTACGCTTTTGAAGCTCAAGCGAATGAAATTATGTGGTGGGAAACTAATTGGTTTTATGTATGGGAAGTGCATGGTGGAAATCATTATGTAAATGAAGCTGTAACTGAATTTGGAGCCGCTTCTGAAGATAATTTACTGATCTCTGGTAATTCAAGTTTATCCTTAAATGGTGGAATTGAATTTAAGGAATACCCAATTGGAGATGACTTATTCAATTTATATAATGCTAAAAATAAAATTACAATAAAAAATTATGAAATTCAATCAACTGGAAACTCATATTTTGTGGCATGTGATGAAATAGATTTTCTTCCTAATTTCACTGTTAATTCAGGCGAATTTACCGCAATGATTTCAAAAGTATCTCAATCATCATATATTAACGGAAATAATAGTTATAGAGCCGTCTTAAATATACCTGACGATAGTGAGCAAAATAAAGATATAGTTATTTATCCAAATCCGTCTACAGGAATAATTTCAATTGATAATGTAAAATCAACAGATATTCTAAAAATACAACTAATAGACTTGAACGGTCGTGTTCTAAATTTAAAAAAGATAAACTCAAATGATGATATTACTTTAAAAATTCAAAATAAAGGTCTTTTTATACTAAAAATAGAAACAGAAAAAGCTGTGTTCAGTAGAAGAATTATTATAAATTAAACCTAAAAAAAACGTTTACTAACAAAACCTATAAATAATATGGGTTTTGGTGTATAACCCCAGAGCTTGTGTATATTTACATTCATCGCCAAATCTTTTAATTTGGCTTTTATAAAACGACAAAATTAAAATCAAAATCTAAAAGCTTATGGCTTGGGATGACACGAAAATCCGCGGGTTTTCTGCCCGTACTATTCATAGCGAAACGTTGTGTGTAATTACAAAAACATCACGAATAACAGATATAAAAATATCTTGAAAGGTGTAATAATTTTTGATCTCTGCCACTAACCTAGAAAATACAATAATTAAATACAGTTATGAAATCAAAAAAACAAAACGCAAGTACTAGAACTATTCAAATCTTAAACTCTATAATCTGGGCAGTAGTTATTCTATTATGCAGTTATTTGATAAATAGGGAAGACAACCGACAATTCGTAATTAATATTCTCCTTGTTATTGCTGGTATCCAAATTTCCTTAATAGGATATTTTTTCGAAAAAATGGAGATAACAAAACCTAAACTGCATTAAAACGCAGTTTAGCCGAACCGTTAGTTATAATTTAAACAAACGAACTAAAATAAAAAATCAGTAATTAACTGAACGTTTTTTGTAACATTAAACAAAATCACTACACTAATTATTTAATGATACAAGACATTTTATTTCAAATTAAGCACACATTTTCTCAAATAACATTCAATAAAAAAAAAGAACTAAATAAAAGGTTAAAAGAGTCATTTGGAAAACTGAAAGACGATTCTTTTAATTTTGATATGATAGAAAAATACTTTAGAAATAAAGACAATTCAAAAGCATATCAAATATTATCAGATAAAACTTGTAACGACTTGGATTTTGATGATTTATTTATGTTTCTTGATCGAACTACATCTAAAGTAGGGCAACAATATCTTTATAATACTCTTCGAATAATCAAGGTAAACGAAGAGCAGACCAAACTAAATGAAGATTTAATATCTGAGCTCTTAAAAAACTCTGAATTAAGAATCTCGATTCAGAAAAATATCGAAAAACTAAAACACAAAGATGCTTATTATATAGCAACGTTGTTTCAAGAAGAACATCTAAAACCGCCAAAATGGTTTTTTATTATAAAATTGTTATCGTTTGCAAGTTTAATATCATTAATTCTGTCTTTTTTTGAACCTTTATTCTTGGTAGTTTTATTAGGCGTTTTCTGTATAAATTTTGTTATTCATTATTGGAATAAAAATAATTTATTTCAGTACGTAAGTTCTATTCCTCAACTTTTAAGACTTAACAATGTAGCTTCTCATTTATTTGTCAACTCTTTATTTAAAAAATTAAATCCCAAGTTACCAAAGTCCATTAAATTAATTAATGAAGTTAAAAATAGAATGGCTTTTTTCCAACTCGAAGCAAAACTACAAGGTGAATTTGAAGTCATAGCTTGGTTAGTCTTCGAGGTTTTTAAAATATTATTTCTGCTTGAACCTTTATTTCTCTTTGGCATTTTAAAAAGACTAAATACTAAAAGAGATGATATCGAAAAGGTTTTTAAATTTGTTGGACATATTGATATGCTAATTTCAATAGCATCATTGAGAAACGGACTTGATAAGTTCTGTCTGCCAATTATTAACGATTCAGATAAAATAATTTCAAAAGACCTTGAGCATCCTTTAATTTTTAATTGCACTACAAATAGCATAAACATTTCCGAAAAATCAATACTTCTTACAGGCTCTAATATGTCTGGTAAGACTTCCTTTATTCGTGCAATTGGTCTGAATATAATAACTGGATTAACTATAAACACGTGTTTCGCAAAATCAATGACTTTTCCTTTATTAAAAGTGTTCTCGGCTATTCGGATAAGTGATGATTTAATGAATGATAAAAGTTATTATTTTGAGGAAGTACTAACCATCAAAGAAATGATTCAAGAGAGTATGAACGGAAAAAAAAACCTTTTTCTTTTGGATGAAATATTTAAAGGCACCAATACAATAGAACGTATTTCTGCTGGTAAATCTGTTTTATCTTCTCTTTCAAAAAACAATAATATAGTTTTGGTTTCAACTCACGATATTGAACTAACAGATATGCTTTCTAACGAATATGAGTTGTATCATTTTAGTGAGACAGTAAACAATAAAACCATAGATTTTGATTATAAATTGAAAGAAGGAAAATTAAAAAATAGAAACGCAATAAGAATACTAGAAATTAATGGTTATCCAAAAGAAGTTGTGAGTGAAGCTATGGAAATTTCAAAGGAACTGGACAAAACCTATTCAACGAATAATATTTAATTGCGAAAAAAACTAATGGCAACAACACCTATAAAATAATACGGATTTTGGTATGTAATCCAAAGGTTTGTGTACATTTACATAGTCGCCAAATCCTTTAATTTACTCTCCTCCACTCTATTTAATTTAGAGGTGTTTATAATTTAAAATTTGGCTTTTTTAAAACGACAATATTAAAAACAACAGTTTATAACCTGTACAGTAACGAGAAGCAATCACTTCTCTAGCCTAGACTGCTCATAGCTAAACGTTGGCAGTAATTTGAAATAACTAGAAAAGCATAAATAAGTTTGAATATATTATCCAACTACATTAAAAGTTATATCGACATTGAAGATAAAGAGTTAAACAGTATTCTTTCTTGTTTTGAGAAACAGGTTATACCCAAAAATAGGTTTATTCTAAAAAAAGGACAAGTAGTAACATATTATTATTTTATATGTTCAGGTGGTTTTATAATCTATGATATAAAAAATGATATTCAATCCATCAGATATTTTGCCTTTGAAAACGAATTTATTACAGACATTTTAAAAATAAAATCTGGAGGAAGAACAGAATCCTATATTAAAACTCTAGAGGAAACTACCATATATACAATTACCCATAAAAAGATGGAAGAAATGTATAATCGTTTTCCTATTTGGGAAAGATTTGGTAGATTAGTATGGGAAAATGCATTCACAAGTGTATTACATGCCATTCATGATTTTCAGTCACTCAACGCCAAAGAACGATATTTAGTGCTTCTGAAACGCTCTGACCTTATCAACAGAGTTCCACTTAAAGATCTCTCTTTATTTTTAGGAATTACCCCTTCTTCTTTAAGTAGAATCAGAAAAGAGATTGTCTGAATTTATTGTCATTTGACAATTTTGGGAGCTTCTTTTACTACTAATTTTGTGTTTAACAAAAACATAGAATTATGATTATAAAAAATATAGCATTAGCATTAGTCATGCTATTAAACCTTACCACCGAAGATAAGAGCGGGAATATTACCATTAAAATAAAAAACCTAAGTAGTTCAAAAGGGTATTTACAACTAAGTGTTTATAATAAGAAGGATGGCTTTCCAAATAAAGAAAAATCAACTTTTAAAACATTTTATTTTGACATAAAAGAGAGCCATAATGGATTATTTAATATAAAAAATATTCCCTATGGCGCTTACGCTATTTCTACTTACCACGATGAAAATTCAAATGGAAAACTAGATACCAACTTTTTTGGAATTCCAAAAGAAAAAACTGGTGCTTCCAATAACCCAGATTCAGACTATATGCCATCATTTTCCGATGCAATATTTCAATTGAGTACTGGTAAAAAAATGCTGGAAATTAGACTGAAGTAGATTAACTAAAAATACTACCATTTAGTAACTACACTTATTTACCAAACAGATTTATTCACATTTAATAAAATTAACAACTAAGACGAACGAGGTCTTTGTTATTAACGACAAAACAACAAACATGGTTAAAAACATTTTTATTTTAATCTTCATTTTCTTTCTATCTAAAATTTATAGTCAAGTAAATGGAGAAGTATTTTCAGTAGACAGAAATATTTTCTATCTAAACTATTCTCCTGCAGCTGTAGAAGATAATTTATATGACTATCAACAAACTAATATAAGGTTAGGAATTCCTCCTATAAGATTAAATAAGATTGCTATTTACAACACGATTGGAGCAGATTATCATCATTTTAATTATAATGAATCTTCATTTTCTGAAAATATTGATGCTTTTTACAATCTTAACTTAAGGACCTTAATCCAGTACCGATTATCAAAATCATGGACTATAAATGCCTTAGCAATGCCTCACATATTATCGAATCTAAAAAGTAATCTCCGAACGGATGACCTAAGGATAAACGGAATACTTTTTGCCGAAAAAATATTTAAAAAAAAGGGGGCGAATAACTTCGTTTCAATATCATTTGGAGTAGGGTACCTTACCTTAGCAGGTGAAACAAGAATAAATCCATCAATAAACTTAATAGCAAGGGTTAATGATAAATTGTCATTTGTTTTAGGAATCCCAAACACATACCTGCAATATGATTTCAATAATAAACACACTTTAAAACTCTTAGGTAATCTAAATGATTTTTCGGCCAATATTAGCAATCCTTTTTTTGTATCCCAAAACAACCTATCGATGGCAAAAACCGCAGTTTCAACAAAAATTTCAGCTGGGTTGGAATATAATTATTGGCTAACTAATAATTTCGGAGTGATGCTTAAAGGGGTGTATTCGGTTTATGATCAATATGAACTACAAGATTCAGGCGAAAATACTATTTATGATTTCGATTCGGAGTTAAAACCCTTTTTCACGGTAGGAATTAAGTATCGACTAAAAAACAAATAGTGTGGCAAAACTACAAAACTATTTTTTTTTATATAAAACATCCATTGAAAATGATTATGCTGCAATACAATTAAAACAAGAGTTGGATGGTATTGTTGGTAATGGTTTGTGGAGTTTTGATTTTGAAGATACTGATAAGGTCCTCAGAATTATTTGCTTTTATGATGTGCGTATTTATATAGAAGATTTACTAATTAATAAGAACAATCATGTATGTATTGAGCTCCATTATTTTCCTAATGAGTTTCCTCTAAAATGAAAAACGAAATGGCAACTCCGTGTATAATTAATTGCTATGATCAGTATTTATCTTGAAAATTCCTTCGGAATTTCCCCAAGCTCGTTAATGTTTGTTAAATTAGTTCCTTAACATCGCAACTATATCATACACCAAACGTTGTACACAATTATAATACCCCCTAATTATGCATACAAAAATTCAAATAAGTCGCTTATTAACAATCACAATACTATTTATTTTAGTTTCATGTTCAAACAATAAAGGTGTTAAGCAAAAAAAAGAAAGTAAATCTTCCGAATCAATCGAAATTGTTACTGATAATTATGAATTAATTATACCGAAGAAACAAGACGGACTACTTATTCTTTTCCCCTGCTTCCCTTGTAATGCAGAGAATACAAGAACTGAATTCAATATAATTGACATAGCTATTGCAAATAACATTACTGTTTTATTAATGAATTTTAATCAGCATTTATGGTTATCCAAAATAGAGAAAAAAAAATTGGAGAAAATAATAATTAACGCTGTTAAAAATAATAATATCAACACCAATAATACATTTATAGGTGGCTTTTCAAGTGGAGGAAATGTCTCCCTTCTTTTATCGAATTATTTAAAATCAACTGGGTCTGAAATCGAACCCAAAGGCCTTTTTATAGCAGATTCTCCTATCGACTTGTTAGGACTATATGAAAATTCTCAAAAGACAATTACAAAGGGTTTTTCAGAAGTTGCTGTACAAGAAGCAAATTGGATTATTGAAACGTTTGATTCAGAATTTGGCAATAAAGATACCGCTTTTATTAACTATAAAAATAAGTCTCCCTATCTTTCTAAAACCAACTCAACCAACAACCTATCAAAATTAAACGGTCTGAAAATAAGGCTTTACTCGGAACCTGATACCTTGTGGTGGAAAGTTAATAGACAGACCGAATACGAAAATATAAATTCATATTACATAGAACAACTAGCCAATGATTTAAGTAAACTATACGGTGAAGATAAAGTTAATTATATCCAAACCAAAAACAGAGGTTATAGAGCAAATGGAGACAGACATCCTCATAGTTGGGCAATAATTGATGAAAAAGATTTAGTGAACTGGATATTGAAAAAATAACTAAACACAACAAAACCTATAAATAATACGGATTTTGGTGTGTAATTTGAGAAGTAATTTTATCTTTACTTAGTCGTCAAACCTTTTAATTCGTCTTTTTAAAAACGACAAAATTAAAAACAAAATCTAAAAGCTTATGGCTTGTGTCGACACGAAAATCCGCGGGTTTTCTACACCGTACTATTCAGAGCGAAACGTTGTGCTTAATTATAAATACTGGTAAACACAAAAATGCGAAAGAAAATAATCTCAAGCAGAGGATTTCAATTGAACGGATATTACATCCCTCCTTTTGAATTATATGAAAGAGAATTACTAGGTATTTATTTAGAGAACAAAAGTGATTCCCATATAATTTATGACAAGATTGTAAAGCTATTTTGTTTTGAAAGTGAATACCCTATTGAAATCAATAAAACGTTAGATTACGCAAAACATTTTAGACAAAATATTTTTAGGCAAAAATTTAAACCAGTAACTGTAGGAGAATATCTTAATAAAAACGCCAACCCAAAATCCAATTTATTTAATACTATTTACGAAATAGATTATATAAACCCCAAAACCAGAATAGAAACATTACCTGGAAACCCAAGAAGACTTTTAACCTTATCTGCACTTATTTCAAAATCGACTAACATTATTTTTGACACTATAGCACAAGACTCTGAAGGAATCAAGACAACATTAGATTTTGTGCATGAAAATGTTGTTAATCAAAATGGTTCAGCAATTTGGTTTTCTTTTTTCAAAGACTCAATGAAGACTTGTACGAGACACATTGAAATTGAGAAAATAAAAAACTAACACTTAATGTTTTTACATTGTTTTTTTCATTAATCTTAATAATTGACATTATATCTGGAGTTAATGTTACTAAAGAAACCATACAATCAAATGAACGCTATGCTCAAAGTAGCGGATATTTAGGCAGAGGCAGTAGTTCTACAACAATATTTGGTATAAAAACAAACAAAAGTGAGTATCCAATAACCAATGTTAGTCTTTATAATAATTCAAAAAAAGGAGACAACATGCAAACGTATAAAACAAAAATATTTGGTGAAGTATTGAAAATAAAGCACCAGAATACTATTTATGAATACCCATCTTATTCAAGATACAAACTATATAACCTATTCCCTATTAGCTGTTTAATTTTTAGTATATTTTCTATTTTAGCATATAATTACAAAAGGGAATATTTTGATTTTTTTATTATTCTTTCTGTAATTTTAACAATCTATTTAAGTATCTCAATGATTACAAATAGCATAATTTAAAAACAGACTTAAGTTAAGAAACACTCTGAACAAAAACTATAGACAACTGAGTGTATGAAACATCGCTAGTAAGCATTAACTCGAAAGGTTATCCCTTATTTATTAAGATTTTTAAATTTGGATTTTTAAATAAAAATAAAACATAAAATCAGGATCTTTGTTTATCCGAAAAGTAGTACCTTTTTACACGCTACGTTACATACACTAACCGCTGTGTACTATAATAATTAAACAATATAACTCATGATATGATTCAAATATTCCTAATACTAATTTGGATTATTGTAATTGGAATTTTGACGATTACATCTATTATATTTTTAATAATTACTACCGTTAAGAGGAAAAATGGGAAGAGGTATAGGGCACCTCTTGTTCTTTCCATAGTATTCGGGGTTTTCGCATTATTCATTTTCAATATAGACTTAACTTCAGCTGAAGCTACTGATAGACGAGACTCTATTCCAGCCTTTGAGTCTAATTTTGGGTTTGAGCCACCGCAATCGGTTAAAGAAATAAAACATAAAAATTTTGCGCTTTATGATACATCTGTCCATTGGATGTCTTTCTCCTACGATTCAATTGTTTTTGAACAAATACTTATACATGATCAACCGTTATTAATGGCCAGTCACAATACGACTGAACATTCTGATATTATAAGTGAATTTGAAGAAAAGAATCTGAACACCCCAAATTGGTCAAAAGCACCGAATTCTAATACAAAAGTAATTTATTATAAAAAAGATTTTTTAAACCATACTTTCAGTGAATACTATTTATGGCGCTCAGGAAATATGGTTCACCTCATGGTTCATTATTTTGACTAAAAACGCACACAACAAAACCTAAAAACTCATGGATCGTTAGAAAAAACTACTTTGATTCATTCTCAACTACATGAATTCCCCAATCCGCTATAGACTCTATTAATGGGACTAAAGTTTCTCCAAAATCAGTTAAGGAATATTCCACTTTTAAAGGTGGTTTTGATACATATACCTTTCTTTTTATTATCCCATCATTTTCTAATGTCTTCAACTGTAAGCTTAAAGTCCGTTCCGTAACAGTTGGCATTTCTTTTCTTAACTCATTATACCGCAACGTTTTTTCTATCAAATGAAAGAGGATTACCGTTTTCCATTTTCCTCCAATAACACCCATTGTTAAACTTGTACAACAAGGGTATTCTTTTCCTTTAAATTTATACATCATTCAGTTAAAAATTAAACTATCCTTTTTGACCGTTATTGCAAAGATAAAATACTATACTTATTTTTGCAACTATAATTATTATAGTATAAATATAAATCACATGAACACACCAAATATTTCAAAAGAAGACATTATCAATGCATTTCAATTTAGGCATGCAACCAAAGAGTTTGATAACACTAGAAAACTATCGGACGATGAAATTCACTTTATTCTAAAGACTGCAAATTTGTCCCCAAGTTCTTTTGGGTTTGAACCTTGGCACTTCATCGTAGTTCAAGACCCAGATTTACGCGAACTAATAAAGCCTGTAGCCTGGGGGGCACCATTAAAGTTAGATACAGCAAGCCACTTTATTTTAGGGCTGAGCATGAAAGCACCTATGACTAAATGGGATTCCGATTACGTTATGAGTATAATGAAAGAAGTAAAACAATTTCCGGAAGATGTAATTAAAATGTATTCGAAATTTTACAGAGAATTTCAAGAACGTGACTTCAATTTAGATACCGATAAAAAACTATTCGATTGGGCCTCAAAGCAAACATATATAGCATTAGGCAATATGATGACAGCAGCAGCATTAGTAGGAATTGACAGTTGCCCAATTGAAGGTTTTCATCAAGAAAAAGCTGAGGAGTTATTACGTGAAAAATTTAATATTGATACTGAAAAATATGGTTTATCATATATGATGGCATTAGGTTATAGAAAGGAAGATCCTTTACATCAAAAATCAAGAAGGAATTTTGAAGATATTGTAACCTGGAAATAAAAAATAATATCTTAAAGCTCTATTTTTAAGCCTTATACACAAACCCCTTTTACGAGGAGAGTTTATAAAAACACCTGTAAGCTACATTACCTTATTTTTAAATTTACTCACCTCTATTTTATTTAATTTAGGGGTGTTTTACATCTGAAACCTAGCATTTTTTTAAAAATAATTATAATTTTTATCCACACAAAAAAGTCATAGGTTTTCACCTCGTCTTTTTTATAACTAGACGTTCGAGATAGTTTTAATTTAATATACTTCAAAATAAAAACACATTTCCTGTCATATTTTTAAAGTACTGGTCACTAAAAGAGTAAAGACACATAAAACAAGTGTTATTAAATTTTAAGAATATGAAAAATACTAAGAAAACAAAACAGTTTATAAACAACACAATAATTATCAATAGTATTGTTTGGGCAACAGTAATGTTGATTTCTTACTTTATTTTAGGGGAAGCGTACAAAAAAATTAGTTATATATTATTAAGCGGATTTTTTATCGAGTTTTTAAGATACAATTCGGTTAAAAACAAATTAAATAAGACAACATCAAAAAAAGACTAAGCGAAAAAATATTTTTCGATACCTTTAAATGCATGAGTAATTCACAAACTAATTTTGAGCAACTATTAAAAGAGAACAAGCATAAAATTTACAGGATTTGTAAAATTTATGCTACAGTTCCTATAGAACCGAAAGACCTCTTTCAAGAAGTGATTTTTCAAATATGGAAATCGCTACCAAGCTTTAAAGAGAGATCTTCTATTGATACCTGGGTATACAGAATTGCGTTAAATGTTTGCTTACGCTCTAAAATGAAGCTAGACAAAAGCAATCAGAAAACAACAAAATTTGATGCAATTCATTTTACTCCAATCACAGAAAAGATTGACCATTTTGAAGAAGAAAAATTTAAATACTTAAAAGAATGTATTGAAACTTTAAATGAAAGTGACACCTCTATTATTGTATTGTACTTAGATGGATTATCATATAAAGTAATTTCTGAAATTACAGGGTTATCAGAAAATCATATTGCCGTAAAAATGAAAAGAATACGGAAAAAATTATTTAACTGTATCACTCCAAAAATCAATTAATATGCTAGAACAAGAACTAAAGAATATTTGGAATAACTCTTCCAAAACAACACAAATAAGCATTGAAACTGATCAATTGATAAATGAGTTTGATATAAAAATGACTCGCATTCAAAAAAAAATTAAAAATAGAGATGTAAGAGAAATTTCTGCCTCAGTAATTGGTATTTTAATTTTTTGCTTTTTTGCTTATGAAATTCCATTTCCCATCACTAAATTTTCTTGTTACCTATCAATTCTATGGTTTGTTTTTGTTATTTATAAATTTAGGAAATCAAAATTACAAAATGCTTCCGAAAATTTATCACTGCCTCTAAAAGAGCAACTAATACACAAAAAACAGCTACTGCAACAGCAAGTAAAGTTACTAGATTCTGCAGCTTATTGGTATGCTGGGCCTTCATTTATTACAAACTTTATATTTATTATCGGACTAGGAAATCCCACAGATTATAATTGGAGTAACCAACTTGCAGAAAGCTTACTACCACTAACTGTTAACGCTAAAACAATCACGTTAATAGGATTAGCATTCTTTCATCTATTTATAATATGGATCAACAAAATGGCCGCTAGAAAGGGTGTGCAACCAATTTTAAAGAGTATTGATGCAATTCAACAACAAATAAAAAAGGAATGATTTTTTCCTCTTTCACTTCAGCACATTAAATACAAACTTAGAATTTGTAATAAATACCAAAAGTAAGCGTACATTTACTTGTAGATTTTTCACTAAAATCCAATCGATTGATTTACATTATATGTAAACATTGTACAGAAGGATTTAAAACTGAAATTATATGGCAGAAAAATTTAATTCTGATACTACATTATCTTCAAAAGAACTCGCAAAACATTTAAGACAACCTGACGGGGAAACAGGAATACAAGTAGGTGTTCAAATGAACAAAAGTAATAAACATATTTGTCTAAATTCTTACAAACTACTTAACCCCGAAGATGAAAACCATATTTTAGAGATAGGAATGGGTAATGGATTTTTTATCAAAGACCTACTTACCATGGCCGCTAACTTAAAATACACAGGAGTTGATTTTTCTGCTACTATGATTAAAGAAGCGCAACTGTTAAATAAAGAACTCCTTGCTAAAGAAAAAGTCTTTTTAAAAAAAGCTTCTATTGAAAAATTACCTTTTAAGGATAATGTCTTTGACAGTATCACAACAACAAATACTCTTTATTTTTGGCCACAACCTACTAAAAATATTAAAGAACTTTTAAGAGTACTAAAACCAAACGGAAAACTATTAATTGCTTACCGTTCTAAAAATTGTATGGATCAATTGGAACTTGCAAAACATGGATTCGAAAAATATGAAAATCATGATGTTGAAACTTTATTAAGTAATGCCGGCTTTAAGAGTATTTCAACAGAAGCTATTAAAGAACCAAAATTAGAATTTGATGGTAGAACGTTTCAGATGGAAGGCATATACACTACTGGTATTAAATAAATTATAACAAATAGATATTAGCAAAGACCTTTATTGTTTACTACTTCCAAATCCTTGATTTTAAAAATGAATACCCTAAAATAAACACAACGTTTTGATTAAGTGTAAATTTGAAAAATTAGTATTTTAAGCAACCTATAGGTTCATAAACTGAACACTAATAAAAAACATGAAAAAAATTACATTAACATTAATAATATTGATAACATTTTTCTCTTGTAAAACAGAAGAGAAAACAACGAGTGCTACTGAAATTATTGTTATTGGTACTCAACACAAACCTGTGCCTAACTTTAATTCAGAAATTCTTTTTAATATATTAGAAAATGTAAAACCTGATTTTATATTACATGAACGAGATTCCTCTGCTTTTAATTTAGAATTTAAATTTATAGAGACTCCAACTGAAAATGAAGGAATAGCCTCTTCAAAATATATCAAAAAACACCCAACTACACAATTAAGGCCATACGAGTTTGAAAATAGAAACCAACATAGAATAGATCATGGAATGCGACCAACTGATGGATTAACATTAAAATTAGTTGATAGCTTATATAAAGCTGAACTATTAACAACATCAGAAGCTGAAATTTTTAAAACTTACAAAGACGCTATTGAACCTTTAAAAATAATTGCTGCAAAAATCCCAAAAGCTTGGAATACCCCTACAGCAGATAGCTTGTGTGAAAATCGTCAATTCCACCAATATCAAATGATTCCAAAAATCACTAATACACGAGAAGAATTTGCTAATAAATTTTTAACAAAACCGAATGGAAAAAAAATAAGTTACAGGGACGGGTATCAACTTTGGGCTGATTTTTGGGATTTAAGAAACCAAACGATGGCTAAAAACATCATGACAATTGCTGAACAAAACAAAGGAAAAAGAATTGTTGTATTATGTGGTTTCATGCATCGGTATTATATTTTAAAGGAACTAAAAAGGCTAACCAAAAACAAGAATATTATACTCAAAGAGTTTTACAAAAAATAAAACTAATTACAACAACAGGTAAAAAACATAGCCAATAGCTTCCTAAATCAGTCCTCATTTAAAACTCTTTTCAATACCGCTATTTGCCCGTTATGCCAGCTTTGGTGTTGAGACATCCACAATAGCGCTTGGTATTTAGTTTGTACTGATGGATTTGGAACTTCTGTGTTTTTTTCTAAATCAATAGACGTTAAATTTTCTATCCCTTCCAAAACTAACAAAAATGTCAATTCATAAATTTCCATCAATTTTTTATTAGATGGTTTTTCATTTTTAAAATCACTTGGATTTGATTTTGGCCCATAATATATTATATAATCTGAGACATTTACTTTATTCCTAAAATCCTCATTTACTCCTGAAATAGAAGCAATTCCATGTAAGTAATTTGCCAAAATAATATGGCCTATTTGCCAATTCAAATTTGACTCTAAAACACTAGGTGTCTCAAACCACTTTTCAGCAGAAATATCAGATATTAGTTTATCTGTTTTTTCTTTCACTAAAATAATTTGATCTTTAAGTATATCCATTTTAATTCTTTTTATTGTTATCTTTAATAACGGTTTCTATTTAGCTAAGAATAGTACTGGGCAGAAAATTTCAAGTTCTCATATCAATACAAACCATGGTTTTTAATTTTTGTATTTTCTGTAAAATTTAGATGAAGTATCTTGACTCATTTTTTTAATAAATACTACTTCATTACTTTACTTTGTCATTTTAAGAGAATAATATATCTCTACTCTTTCCTGTTATAACGATTAGACTTTCTTTGCTTATAAACACCTATGGTTAACGGAAGTATAAAAACAAAAATAGACACAAAAATGGAATTTCCAAAGGCCTGTTCAAGCCAAAAATATTGAAGATAAAATAGAAGTAAAGTACATATTAAGGTTATGATTATATATTTCTTATTAAGATAGTTCATTTTGTAATATTACATTTTATTTGACTCAAATAACACATAACGTTTAACGCAACAAGTGAGACCTCCGATAGGCGACTATAATTTGTTATTCCTTGTTAGTTATTACCTTTTTCATTTTAACTATTGTGTATTTACGCAAAACTTTATCACCCGTTTTGCTCTCTACCTCATCTATTTCATTCTTAAAATCAATAATTTTTAAATCCGATTTTTTTACTAACTCTTGAATATCTCCTTTATCAAAGAGTTTGAATTTTTCACCGACAAAGGGTAAATTTTGCATGAATTTTTTGTCAGCGTAAGTTAAAATAAAAATTCCATCTGGCTTTAGAGTTCTTTCAATTTCATTCATTAATTCTTCAAGGTTTGACCAAAAGTAAATTGTATTTACAGTCATTATTCGATTGAAGAAATTATTGGGAAACGGAATTTTTTGGCCATCATAAAGTTTAAATTCGGCTTGTCCATTTGAATTCAAATTTCTAGCCTCTTTAAACATTGTTTCAGAAACTTCCAATCCGAAATATTTTATTCCACTTGATGCTTCCAATATCAACTCTAAATGTCCGCAGTTTCCATGCCCAAGTTCCAAAACAGAGTTTCCATCTTTTAAATCAAGAAACTGAATCGAGCTTTTCGTCATTCCAATATTAGAAGCGTTCATCTTTTTTCCAACTTCAATTCCATTTTCCCCACTCGGACTACTAAGCTGTCTTTCTATTTCCCTAATTTCATTTTCTGTGAGTACTTGCTTCATTTTCTGTTACAGTTAACCGTTTATGTATGAAACGTAGCGTGTTTAAAGATACTACATTTCAGGTTAAATACTTAGCCGATTTTTTTATTATGTTTATTTCAAAAGTCAAATTAAAAGATTTGGTGTTATTTATATCTTGAATTCCGTATTCTGGTGTTTTCTTCTTGTAAACAACAGGAAAGGAAAATATCTCAAATGACTTGTAGCTATTTACCCATAATTCTAAATCATACCCTAAACAAAAACCTTTATGACTATCAATGAGCCCAAAGTAACTCGTCTTTAAAAGTCTTTGATAAAGAGTAAATTCCAACACCCTTTTTCTTAACATCAAATAAATTATGAAGAGCTTTTTCAACTTGTGAAAACTGTTCAGGTTTTTCTTTACCGAATAGTTTGGCAAAAGTTCTAGATTGAGTTTAAAAAGGGTCAGTATTTACGAGTGTTTCACAAGGGTCGTTTAAATCATCAAATTTAGGTGCCTAATAGAAGTTTTTTTTCTAGAGAATCTAAATCTCATTCAAAACATCCTCCTCTATATTTAAATACTCTCATTTTCTTTAATTACCTACAACAAGTAAATAAACACAATCATGTTTATTTACTTGTTACGCTAAGATATATAACCTAGATATCATTATCATTACTTAATGATACTCCATACCCAAACTTCATAACCTTTCCCCTAAACTCTTTTACTCGTAATTCAAATAGAACCTCTAACTGTTTTCTATCTTCCTCTTGAATTGGATATTTATTCTCTCTAAGGTATTTTAGTTGAGAACTATAATGTGACAGAAGTATTTTTACATCTTTTAAATCCATAAACAATCATTTTAGTAAGTTTTATATAATTTTTTCAAGTAAAACAGTTTCTATATAATTGGCAACACTTCTGTTTTCCTTTTTAGCTAACTCCTCTATTTTATTATATAAATCAACAGACAAGCGCAGGGAAAATCTTTTTTTTTCTATAGGCTTATTTATTAATTTTGATTTGACTTTAGCTTTACTTGTCATACTAATAGTTTTAAATGTTTATTTTTGCTTTAAAGTGACGCTATTATGACACCTAGCTTATATTAACAACATAAATATAGTAAATATATTTACAAGTTACAATCGATATGGACAATAAATTTACAACTATAAAGAAGAGATGTAATTATATTTCGGAGAATCACGAAGTAAGTAAATCTGCTTTTTATAAAAAAATAGATATGAGTTCGGGTAGTTTTAGAGGAAATGCTATTAATACTCCCTTAAACTCAAATGCAATAGAAAAAATAATAGCTAATTATCCACAAATAAGCCTCTATTGGTTAATTACTGGAAAAGGGGAAATCCTGACACAGCCAAACATCAATGAAAATAGCGAACAAATAAGTTATGACAATTCACATACCAATGATTCGTTACTTGTAGAGGAAACAACTGGTAAAGAAAACTATTCAGTTGCTGAAAAAGAAAATAAAATAAAAGAGTTGAAGCAAGAAAACAAGCATTTAAAAGAACTGATTGCTATAAAAGACGACATGATAACAATATTAAAAAATACAGCACACTAATATAATTCCTAATAAATAATACTCTATTATTAAATTTCAAGATACACTTTATTTTATGTGTAACTTCATAAGATAATTTTAACTTCATATTTTTAATTCTTTACAAAAAACAGATGGCAGAACTTTTAACACTTGATAGTCTTTTTACATTACTAATGCTTGTTTTACTACAAGCTGTATTAGGCTTTGATAATTTATTATATATATCATTAGAATCAAAAAAAGCCCCAAAAGAAAAACAAAGTTTTGTACGTAAAACAGGGGTTGGTTTGGCAATTATATTGAGGATAGTTTTATTATTCGCCTTAATGTCATTAATTCAATATTTCCAAAGTCCTTTTGTTAGTTTACATAACAATGGCATTGTAGAGTTTGAATTTAACATTCATAGTTTAATTGTTCTTCTAGGTGGTGTGTTCATTATTTACACAGCTATAAAAGAAATTTGGCATATGATGCTCATAAAAGAACACGAAGAATCTGACAAAAAGAAAATGTCCATAAACACCATTATTACATGGATTGTTATCATGAATCTTGTATTTTCTTTCGACTCTATACTTAGCGCTATGGCTTTAACTAGTGATATGGAATACACCAATCAGTTAATTTTAATGACTATTGCTATTGTTCTTGGAGGAATTTTAATGATTGTAATGGCCGACAAGGTTTCTGACTTTTTACAAAAAAATAGAATGTACGAAGTATTAGGACTATTTATATTATTAGTTGTTGGTATCATGTTACTTTCTGAAGGTGGTCATTTAGCCCACTTACACCTTTTCGGGAACGAAATTACACCTATGAGTAAAGCTACTTTTTACTTTATCATTATTGTATTAATAATTATTGATTTAGTACAGGGAAGATATCAGAAGAATTTATTACTAGCAAAAAACTCCAATTCAACAGAAAAAAACGACTAAAAAATGAACAAGCCTTTTGTTTTTAAAGAATTTTCTGTTAATCAAGACAGATGTGCTATGAAAATTGGTACCGACGGTGTTTTATTAGGTGCCTGGGCTTCCACAAACCACAATCCTTTTTCCATATTGGACATTGGTACCGGAACTGGAATATTAGCCTTAATGCTAGCACAAAGAAGTCATGCAGAAAATATTGAAGCCATAGAAATTGATGACAGTGCTTTTGAACAAGCAGCTGGAAATTTTGAAGACTCTCCATGGGGAGACAGACTATTTTGTTACCATGCCGGCTTTAATGAATTTGTAGAAGAGATTGACGATAAATACGATTTAATCATTTCAAACCCCCCTTTTTATTCCGAGGATTATAAAACTGATAATCCACAAAGAGATTTGGCAAGATTTACAGATGCTCTCCCTTTTGAACACTTATTACACGGCACTGCTAAACTACTAGATGACAATGGAAAAGCATCATTTATCATACCTTTTTCAGAAGAAGAAAATTTTATTTCCTTAGCTGAAAAAATGAACTTATACCCAAGTAGAATTACACGAGTAAAAGGATCAAATTCCACAGAAGTAAAAAGAAGCTTATTGGAGTTTTCTTTCATCAAAACAACTATTGATTCCTCTGAATTAATCATTGAAACGGGCAGACATCAATACACAGAAGACTATATTAATTTAACAAAAGATTTTTATTTAAAGATGTAACTTTTAGCTGTTTAAAAAATAACATTTCAAGTTGTTTTGTTACATTTCATTAGTTACATTTGTTTCAGTTAATTTAAATTACACATGATTACATTGAACAATTCAATATAATTCATTAACAATATAAAAACCAGCACATGAAACCAGATTTATTTCAAGCTCCTGATTATTATCAATTAGATGATTTATTAACAGAAGAGCACAAGTTAGTAAGAGATGCTGCCCGTGAATGGGTAAAGCGTGACGTATCACCTATTATTGAAGATTACGCACAAAAAGCTGAATTCCCTAAACAAATAGTTGAAGGTTTAGCTGGTATTGGTGCTTTTGGACCTTATATTCCTGAAGAATATGGTGGAGCTGGATTAGATCAGATTTCTTATGGTTTAATCATGCAAGAAATTGAAAGAGGAGATTCCGGAGTTCGTTCAACAGCATCTGTTCAATCTTCTTTAGTAATGTATCCAATATGGAAATATGGTAATGAAGAGCAACGTAACAAATATTTACCAAAATTAGCTTCTGGTGAATGGTTAGGATGTTTCGGTTTAACTGAACCTGATCACGGATCAAACCCTGGAGGAATGGTTACCAATTTTAAAGATATGGGAGATCATTATCTTTTAAATGGAGCTAAAATGTGGATTTCTAATGCACCATTTGCACAAGTTGCAGTAGTATGGGCTAAAGATGAAACAGGACGTATTCATGGTTTGATTGTTGAACGTGGAATGGAAGGTTTTTCTACACCGGAAACACATAACAAATGGTCATTAAGAGCTTCTGCTACTGGAGAATTAATTTTTGACAACGTAAAAGTTCCTAAAGAAAACTTATTACCAAACAAATCAGGATTAGGAGCACCGTTAGGATGTTTAGATTCTGCGCGTTATGGTATTGCATGGGGAGTTATTGGAGCAGCAATGGACTGTTATGATACTGCTTTAAGATACTCAAAAGAACGTATTCAATTCGGGAAGCCAATTGGACAGTTCCAATTACAACAAAAAAAATTAGCTGAAATGATTACTGAAATCACAAAAGCTCAATTATTAACTTGGCGTTTAGGAGTATTACGTAACGAAGGAAAAGCTACTTCTGCACAAATATCTATGGCGAAACGTAATAACGTTGACATGGCAATAAACATTGCTCGTGAAGCACGTCAGATGCTTGGAGGAATGGGTATTTCTGGTGAATACTCTATCATGCGTCATTCTATGAACTTAGAATCTGTTATTACTTATGAAGGGACTCATGATATCCACTTACTAATTACAGGTATGGATGTTACCGGATTAAATGCTTTTAAATAAATGGTTAAGTCACATTTGACAAATTATAAAAAAAGCTCCTAAATTAGGAGCTTTTTTTATACACCTATTTTAAAGATTCTATTCTAAAAAAAGCACTAACTTGTATCCCATAACTAATTAAACTAATCATGAAAAAATTACTCCTACTACTTTTACTAACTAGTCAAATAATGATTAGCCAAGTTCGATTTCTAGAAGTACATTTCCAATTCCCTTATGCTCCTGAGATTGCTATAAAAAATTTCGGAAATTCTTCAGTAGACATAAGTTCCTATTGGATTAGCTCTAATTTAAGTGAGGCACAAATCAATACATTTCAAATTTCTTCTGGTTCCTATATTCTTCTAGCTGGCGATACAATTGTTTTAGAACACCCTGAGATTCAAACAACAACATTAAATTCTGGGGTTTCATTATTTGAAACAAATGATTTTAACTCAACAACAGCAATGCTAGATTTTTTCCAATACGGCAGTACCGGAAATGACAGAGAATCTGTTGCAATATCAAAAGGCATATGGAACCCTGGAAACTATTTACCTAATATAAATAGTCCTGTTGGAGGAGGGATACTCACATATAATGGTGATGGAATACAAAATAGCATACTACATTGGAGTTCAGTTGGTTTATTAAGTATACAAAAACAAGAGTTTTTAAAAGTTAAAATACACCCAAATCCGGCTAGTAATAATTTTTCGATAATAACGAGTAACACCACTACAATTGATCAGATAAATATTTACAACATTCATGGAACTTTAATAAAAAAGACGAACTCTAGTTTTGAAAAAATAAATATTTCAAATTTAAATCAAGGAATATATTTAGTTGAGATTATTTCTGATCATAATAAGATAGTTAAACGACTCATTATTCAATAAGAAGCCACAAACTTCTTTTATTTAGCTCACCAATACTATTCTGATGTCATCCAACTCTAGACTTACAAGAGCTTACCAACAAGCTAAGGTTATTGAATTTACTGCAGCCGATAAATTCATTCTTTTTAGTGATTGCCATCGTGGCGATAATAGTTTTGCTGATGATTTTGCTAACAATAGAAACATATACTCACACGCAATCAATCATTATTACGAAAATGGGTTTCAATATTGCGAATTAGGTGATGGTGATGAACTGTGGGAAAACAGATCATTCAAAACAATTTTTAATGCTCATAGAAACATCTATGAATTGTTAAAAAAGTTTCACTTAGAAAACAGACTGCATCTTATTTGGGGAAACCATGACATGGTATATAAAAACCCAAAATACGTAAAGAAACATTTATTCACTTTTTTTAACCCAAAAACTGAGAAAGAAGAAGATTTATTCCCTAACCTAAAATATCATGAGGGAATTATTTTAAGAAATACGGATAGCTGTAAAGAATTATTCCTAGCTCATGGCCACCAAGCAGATTGGTGGAATTATATTTTCTGGAAATGGAGTAGGTTATTTGTTCGTATACTATGGAAGCCATTACAAATAATGGGAATATCAGATCCTACAAGTCCTGCTAAAAACCACAAAGAATTAATTAAAATTGAACGCAGAATAAAAAAATGGATTAGTAATAATAATAATTTAATTACTATTGTTGGCCATACGCATAGACCTCGATTTCCTGATCCAGGAGAAATACCATTATTTAACGATGGAAGTTGCGTACACCCAAGAAGCATTACAGGTATAGAAATTGAAAATGAGGCATTATGCTTAATTAAATGGCATATTGACACTAAAAAAGATGGTACACTTCAAATTATAAGAACTGTTTTAGAAGGCCCCGAAAACATCTCGAGCTACAATTTGTAAGCAATTTATTTTCATAACGACTTATGTAAAAACTAATTATTATGAAAAATATTACTTTTCTAATAACTCTAGGGTTATTTTTATTCTTATTCCAAGCTCAAGCACAAGTACGGATCACAAAAGTTGATACTAGTAACGGTGAAATAACTTTCAAAAACTTTGGAGGAAGTGCTGTAGACATAAGTAATTATCGTTTATGCGCAAGATTTAACTATACAAACTCCGGTGATTTAGCTGGGTTATTAGTTTCAGGAAACCTAAATATATCTAGCAATGCAGAAGTTACAGTTGATTGGAACACCATAACAGGAGCTCCTTTCCCTAGCGGGTCTGACCTAGGTTTATATTTACCAACTGGAGGATTTGGAACCGGAGCCAACATGGTAGATTTTACTCAATGGGGTTCCAGTGGAAACGGTAGAGAATCAGTCGCAGTTGCTAAAGGTATATGGACTGCAGGGCAGTTTATTACAATTGACGGATCAGCATATGTATACACAGGTAACGGAGAGCAAAATGGAAATAATTTTTGGACAACTGAAAACATTTTAAGCGTTGAAGATAATACCTTTTCTAAAGAGCTAAAAATGTATCCAAATCCAAGTAACAATCAATTTTCAATTATTAGCAGTACTGAATTAGATCAAGTGAAAATCACCAATATTTCAGGGCAATTAGTTAAAACAATTAACAGAGGTTTTAAAAGTATTGATATTTCTGATTTAACCTCAGGGATATATCTTGTTGAATTTAATTCCAAAAACAAAAAAGGGATTAAACGATTAGCTATTCAATAAGGCAAAATCCTACATATAAAAAAACCGAAGATAAGAGCTTCGGTTTTTTTGTTTATTAAAAATTATTAATTATAATTCTAATGCTTTTTTAATATCTCCACCCATTAATAATTCTATTGGGTTTTCTAATGCTTCTTTTATTGCTACTAAGAACCCTACTGATTCTTTACCATCAATAATTCTATGATCGTAAGACAATGCTAAATACATCATTGGCCTGATTACAACCTGACCATCAATAGCAACTGGACGCTCAATAATATTGTGCATTCCTAAAATACCAGATTGTGGTGGGTTAATAATTGGTGTTGATAACATTGATCCAAATACTCCTCCGTTAGAAATTGTAAACGTACCTCCTGTCATTTCATCAACAGTAATTTTACCGTCACGAGCTCTTAATGCTAATCTTTTTATTTCAGACTCAACACCTCTAAATGTTAGTGTTTCAGCATTACGCATTACAGGAACCATTAATCCTTTTGGTCCAGAAACTGCAATTGAGATATCACAGAAATCATATGTAATCATTTCCTTACCGTCAATCATAGAGTTTACATCAGGATATAATTCTAATGCTCTCGTAACCGCTTTTGTAAAGAAAGACATGAATCCAAGTCCAACTCCATGTTTCGTTTTAAATTCTTCTTTGTATTCTTTTCTTAAGTCGAAAATAGGTTTCATATCAGCTTCGTTAAACGTAGTTAACATTGCTGTGGTATTTTTTGCTTCAACCAAACGTTCTGCTACTTTACGACGTAACATTGACATTTTTTTACGGCCTGTACTTCTAGAACCACCTGTTGGAGTTCCCATAGAAGGTATTGCCTTAACAGCATCTTCTTTAGTTATTCTTCCATCACGACCTGTTCCAGAAACAGTACTAGTTGCAATTCCTTTTTCGTCTAATATTTTCTTAGCCGCTGGAGCTGCAGTTCCTGTTGCATACGTTTTATTGTCAGCTGGAGCTGCTTTTGGAGCCTCAACTTTCTTTTCTTCAGCTTTTGGAGCCTCAGCCTTAGCTTCTCCACCAGCTGGTGCTTCTGCTGAAGTATCAATTAAACAAACTACTTCACCTACATTAACAGCATCACCTTCTTCTGCCTTTAGTGTAATAATCCCACTAACTTCTGCTGGTAATTCTAAAGTTGCTTTGTCGGAATCTACTTCTGCAATGGCTTGATCTTTTTCAACATAATCTCCATCTGCAACTAACCATTCTGCAATTTCTACTTCTGTAATTGATTCCCCCGGTGAAGGAACTCTCATTTCTAAAATCATAATATATAATTTATAGTCTGTATTGTACTTTATTATTTCTTTGGTGTTTCAAAAACACTATCGATTACTTTCTTGTGTCTTGCTTTAGAACGTGTAGAGCTACCTGCAGCAGGAGCACTATACGCTTTTCTAGAAGCCAAACGCAACTTAACTTGTTCAAAATTCATTAACATATAACCCCAAGCCCCCATGTTTTTAGGCTCTTCTTGTGCCCAAACATAGTCACTTACATTAGGGTAACTTGCAATAACTTCTTCTAATTGTTTTTCAGGTAATGGGAACAATTGCTCTATACGAACTAAAGCTACATCTTCTCTTTCTAATTCTGTACGTTTTTCCATTAAATCATAATAGAATTTACCTGTACAAAACACCAATGAAGTTATTTTATTTTTATCTACTGAAGTGTCATCTAAAACTTCTTGGAAACTTCCCTTTGCTAATTCATCTTTAGTAGATACCGCCTCTGGTAAACGCAATAAACGTTTAGGAGTAAATACGACTAATGGTTTTCTGAAATTCCATTTCATCTGCCTTCTCAACAAGTGATAGAAATTCGCAGGCGTTGTACAATCTGCAATAATCATGTTATGATTAGAACACAACTGTAAGTAACGCTCCATACGTGCTGATGAATGCTCTGAACCTTGGAATTCATACCCATGAGGTAATAACATTACCAACCCATTTTGAGTTTTCCACTTATCCTCAGCTGCAGAAATATATTGATCTAACATAATTTGCGCTCCATTACTGAAATCTCCAAATTGTGCTTCCCAAATAGTTAATGTTTTCGGACTTGCCATGGCATACCCATAATCAAAACCTACAACTCCATATTCTGAAAGCAATGAATTGTAAATATCAAAGTGACCATCTAAACCAATGGTATTATGAA
>Ga0209291_1000275_pt1 | contig 50751 bp, 33 predicted proteins | sample GOMGulsemesocosm_FD_184633 | JGI IMG/M metagenome (GOLD analysis project Ga0209291, IMG submission 184633) | Methane-oxidizing microbial communities from mesocosms in the Gulf of Mexico - GOM9B Gulf of Mexico (SPAdes) (version 2) | ecosystem: Environmental > Aquatic > Marine > Cold seeps...
ATTTAACCACCTGAGACACCTAACAGTTTATTAGAAAGAAAAAGTTAATAAATAATGTAGTTCACTGTTCCTTCTTTATTTAAAGTAATTAATATCACAACTTGTAAGCTAATAACAAGACTACCATTATTATATTTCTAAATATTTCAAAAGCTGCAACGCCGAAAGTTTACTTATATCTGCAAAAGACCTGAACACAATTCGACCTGTACAAATACACAGCACATGATTTTGTATAATAGATGAAAAATCTCCATTTATATTAAGTATCGTTGAGCATATGCGCACCTTAAGATACGCTAAAGACGCTAGACCCAAAATCAAATAAACGACGTCGTCATCACGTTAATGAAACAGTACTCAGAAAATCAGTTAATAGCAGCGGAAGAAGCTGAAATTGAAAAGAATGTAACATGCCATTCTAAAGAGCATCTTACACACCCTCCGTCATTCCTTTGCCACTCATTTATTACAGCGAGGTACTGACATTCGAACAGAACAATTAGGCCATCGTGATTTACGAACGACACAATTTTACACCCGTGTACTTGGACTCGGTGCTAATGATATACGTAGTCCTTCATCTGACATTATGTAACGACAGATTTATCTTGGTACAGTTGATTTATTTATTCAGATTTTTGTACCTTATCAGGTAACAATCCCTCACAAGCTTTTAGCACCAGACTTACAAAAAAGCTATCAATAAACATAGTCATAGGTTAATGGTGTATTAAAGACGAAATGCGAATACACAGAACTAAGCTTTAGCGGTTATAAATAAGCGCCAATAGCAAAAGGCGGCTTATTTATTCTTTTTTCAAATGACTTATTAACTGCTTTTTGTAGACTCATGATCATACCAAATACCATAATGATCACCCTGCCATATAAGTCCATGGTATAAATAAGCGGTTGCAAGCATTAATATTCCTCCCGCAAGGGCTGCTTCGTCTATCATACCTAAACAACAAAAAGCGAAGCCACTGATATGCCCGATTATTTCGATTCGATGAGCTGATTTTCTGCTCGGTTTCGTTTGCAGAAAATTAAATACAAACCAACACTTTAATACCAAAGGTAAGTTTTTCCAGTTATCTGACTTTTTATCTATCATAAATTTCTCCTGATTCAAGGTTGTTACATCAACATCGAGTGCAGCAGCAATACATTTAAGAGACTCTACGCTAGCATTTTTTCCACTTTCTATACGTTGTATTGTTCTAACATTTAACCCAGACATTTGAGCGAGTTGCTCCTGAGAAAAATGTCGACTAATACGTATTTGTTTAAGAATCATTAAATTTACCCCTGCACTTAAGAACCACAAGTATTCACTAATCTCTATAGTGTCGGTTACGAATTTAGCACGACATTAACCCGACAGTCAGGGATTACGGTAGACAATAATAAGTTATGATAAAGTAATCGCCATTTTACACTTTATTTAACTACTTGATGAAGCAGCCGTTGAAGCGGCAATGGTTGATGCTGCAACTGATTGTTGTGTCGCTATCTGACTTGAGATAACTGCGGCATTTTGATGCTCGCTCGCAATAATACAAGTACTGTAACCAAAACCTTTTAATGGGTTCTCCCAATTAATAGCACCATCCGTGGCGTTTAAGCTAAACAAATGACCACCTGAATAAGCAAATATACTGCCATTTTCGTAATACACATTAGTTATGCTTGAACTTTTTAGTTTTGTTTTCCAGAGCTGCTCCCCTGTTTTTTTATCTAAACAAACAACATGATTACTGATACCCAAAAATAATTTTTCCATAAATTTCTCCAAAGCTAATTTGCTGATAATCAATTAATGTTTTGAACTAAAATGGCTTTGAGCGAAATTGCCATTTCATTCTTCATTTTGCAGAAAGTGTCATAATTCACTGTATTCTGACTTAAGTAAACCAAAACACTTAAGGTCGTGAAACTGGTTTTTCCAATAGCCACTTTGCCTGCGTATACCTTCTTCTTTAAAGCCTACTTTGAGTAAAAGAGACTCTGAGGCAGAATTTCCTGGCACAGTATCCCCTTGAATACGATTCAATGCACCACAGGGTAACTCACCTAAAAAGGCTGATTGAATAATGCGATGCACTGCCTCTGTTGTGTAACCATTGCCCCAATACTTTGGTAATAAGTCGTAACCTATCACTGCATTTTTCATTTTAGGGTTCCAAGTATTAAAACCACAAGTCCCTATTAATTGCTTTGTTTCATCTAAACGTATTGCCCAGCGTATACCTGAGTTTTCTTTAAATCGTTCGTTAAAAAACGTGATCAAATTACGCGCTTGCGACATCTCAGTGAACGCTTCTAGATCGTAATACTCAACGACTGAGTTGTCAGAGAATAGATCAAATAGACTACTTGCATCATCTTGCGTTAATTCATCTAATCTTAAACGTTGTGTTTCTAATACTGGAAATAACATTAAAGCTCCTAAATTATAGATATCACCTCATTATTTGGCATGAGCAAACAAGTCTTAGGTTTGGTTATTCAATATTTATTTATATTTTTACTTTCCGCCAGCCAAATCTAGAAAGGTACCAGTAATATAGGATGCTTCATCATCTAGCAAATAAGCGATAGCAGATGCAACTTCAGACGGTTGCCCTCCTCGTTGCAAAGGAATATTTTCTTTAACTCTATTAATACGATCAGGCTCTCCACCATCAGCATGCATATCAGTGTGGATAAATCCTGGTCTAACACAATTAACACGAATATTTTCACTGGCCACTTCTAATGATAAACCTGTTGTTAACGTATCAATCGCACCTTTACTCGCGGCATAGTCAATGTACTCGTGAGGAGCGCCTAAACGTGAAGCAGCCGATGACACATTAACTATTGCGCCTCCTTTGCCTCCATGATTTGTAGACATTCGTTTAATAGCTTCACGACAACAAAGAAAGTAACTCGTTACATTGGTTGTAAGTATGGTATTTATTCTTAACGCGGTTAAATCTTCAACTCGGCTCTGAGGAAACAATACGCCAACGTTGTTCACTAAGTGGGTTAATGCACCTAAATTCTGATCAATTTCCTGAAAAAGATGAATAACGTCATTTTCTTTAGATACATCAGCCTTGACTGAAATAGCCTGTACACCATAACTTTTAACTTGTGCTAAAACTTGAGCAGCAGCGTCACTATTCGATTTATAATTAATACAAATGTTATATCCTTTTTCGGCTAAATATAATGCTGTTGCAGCACCAATACCGCGACTTCCTCCTGTGATCAATGCTACTTTTGACATTTTTACTTTCCCTGTTTCTTGTTATTCTTGATACCTATTTGGTTAACATAATACGTTTGATCCTATTATATTGTCCATCAACAGCGTTCATTTTATGTTTATTGAATAACGGAGGGATAAGTTTTACAGTTCTGTTACCTTCGAACATATAACGTACAAAATCAATTAACATCAAGTCGCCAATTAAATTGCTCAACGGTTTCACTGACTTTAATGAAAGCATTTTTTTCGAGGATAGTATAAGAAGCAACATTCGTTTTATCTGTTGAGGCGATTACTGCTTTGACACCCTTTTGTTTTGCCGCCCAATTAATCATGCCTTCTACGGCTTCTGTCATATAACCTTTTCCTTGATGCTGCTCATAAGTACCAAAGCCAATCTCAATTTCACCCACCGAATTAGGCTCTCCTTGAAAGCAAACATCAGCCACCGACCTATTTTCCCTTTTATCAATAACAGTCCATAAAGTGGAATATAAATAATTTTTATTGTCATCTTGTAAACAAGGCATGATTGATTGCGCTAAGGCATCTTTTAATTCAGGCGAGAGTACCATTGACGAAGGGTTTAGTGCTAATTCGTCTTCTAAAGAATGATCGTTTTTTATGTACTTCAACATTTGTTGATACGTTAAAGGCGTTAACTTTAATCTAGGTGTTTCTATCACGTTTGTTATTCTCTTTCTCGTTGGTTTGGTATTTATATAAACGTTCGAATTATACACTGAACTGTTATATGTGAACAAAATGTGCTCAGACATTTAGGCAGCACATTATAGTTACTATAAATTATAACGACTTTATTTTCTTTGCTGAACGGGTGTTATTGTTTGTCGGGCTGGCGATATACTCTGGGGCTTCGACCAAAGTGCTTTCTAAAACGGTCACTGAAAGCTGAAAGGTTTTGATATCCAACAGATGCAGCAATAGTTGTTATCGGCAATGTTGTTTGAGTAAGTATTGTTAGCGCTTTTTTCATTCTTTGATCTCTCAAATAATTTAAGGGAGTCAAACCTAATTGTTCTTTAAAAAGCGTTGATAACTGACGCACACTTAAATGCGCTGCCATCGCGACCTGCTGTAGCGAAACGTACGTAGCTACATGGTCATCTAAGAATGTTTTAGCCAATAATATTCGTTGATCAATTTCCGAATTGCTACCTAAAGATGTAGAAATCAAATCTAATAACATCGCTAATATTTGTTCTTGATTAAGCGTTGAAACAGCGGGATCTTGAAGTTGACAGCCAATAAAGTGAATGTAACTTTTTACCGTCGGCGTTAATTGTAGAAATGGTGGCAACTCTCGTAAGGTGTCCCTCCATGCCAAGGGAACATTAGCGAGTATAAATCTATTCTCATCATCGGCAATAAATGTATGTTTATTGCCCGCTGAGACATAAGCAACAACATCTTTATTGCCCTTAGCTTGTTTACCTTCTATTTCTAATTGTAAATCACCACTGATCGGCAGTATCAGTTGATGAAAATCATGACTATGACTTGGGCTTTCAATATTATTACAATTAATATCTATCAATAAAGAGTGTTTCAAAGATCATTGCTCATCAATTCAAATGTGAATTACTTTATTCATTGTAAACTATTTTTATCAAGCAAAGTTCAAACTGTAAAATAACATGAGGTCAGCTTTAAGTATAATTTGTAAAACTAAATGAATACACTTGATGACGAACGTGTGTAATTCAGTGATTTCTTTTAGTGAAACGTAATTTCTTGATATTATTTAGAGAGAGAGACAACAAAATTTTATCACCTTGGCTAGCAAGCGAAAGTGTTGATAGGTTTTCTTGATCAACCCAAATATTACCCTTTGCATGTAGATATTCTATTTCACCAATTTTTTCAAGTTTGATTAATATGCCTGTTTCACTTTTTGACAAAGTAATCCCGCCGACTCCGTCTTCACTGATATATTGACCAAAGTGTTTGTTACTCATTTTCACTTCGGGTTCAAATACTAATTTTTGAAATTCTCCACTGAGTATTATGCTATTAAATACCAGTGTTTCGGTAGAAAATGAAAAGGTATTATTTTGTTTAAAACCCACATCCTTGAACAACATATCTTCCGAATCATAAAATAATTTTGCATACGCAGAATTTGCCGGTGAAACATAGTACAAAGCGCCTTTGTGAAAGCGAATATCGATTATTTCATTCAAGGCTTTATTAAAATAAGTGCCTGCAAATGATTTCAATAGACTAACTTTATGAACGTCACTATTGTCATTTTTACTTTTATTATCGCTTTTACCTTTATCTACGTCTTGCCAATTTAATAAGGCCGCGGCAATTTCATAATTCATTTTATTTGTTGAAATATCAGCTCGATTGCACAAAGAAGTGATCGATAATTGTTTATTAGGATAAACACTGAAGCCTTGACGCCAGTTTTCATAATAACCTGCATGTTGATAGACTAAATCGCCGTTAAGGGTTTCTTTAAATAATCCGGCAAAATAATTAACTGCACCACCATTTGTTGATTTAACATAAGGTGTTAATGGTTCAAAAAACGCGGTGATCTGTAAATTGAGCAGATGATTAGCCCATATTGAGAAATCTCGGGCTGTGGTTACAATATGACCCGGGCCTATAATGTTTGAATGCGTCCGCATGGCAACAAAGTTACCTAACTCATCATTCATATATCCGTCAGCCCTATTTTCGATAATGCGTTGGTAATCATCAAGGTATTCCGTGTTATTCAACCCTATTTTTTTGAAAATATCTTGCTTCATATAATCAGAAAATGATTTTTTAGTGACACTTTCAACGACTTTTGTCAGTAAAAAATAGCCACCATTGGAATATAAATATCTACTGTTAGCTTCAAAATCAACATTTGAAGTTTGCAGCACGTCATACACTAACTCTGGCTGATATTCGTCAAACAAACTTTTACCCATTAATTCGAAAATTGCCCAGTGTGATTTCACCCCAGAGGTATGATTTAGCAATTGATAAACTTTAATGTTGTCGTAGTTGGTAAACTCAGGAATATACTTATCAAGGATATCATCCAAGTTCAACTTGCCTTGTTTTACAAGTTGTAATACAGCATAGCCTAGAAACTGTTTACTGGTTGAAGCAGTAAGCATTTTTGTGTCAGGAGTAAGACTTGTACCATATTCTAAACTAGCGAGTCCTTTAGAAATGAAGTGGCTATTCACGCCATCGGTCACAACAACACTACAACCTGGTTCATTGGGTTTTATAGTGTTATTGAGAATTTCAGTCACTGTATTAAAAGTGTGGGCCTGGGCAAATGCAATTGTTGGTGTGCAACCCCATGCGAATAACAGGGTATTGATGAATGTTTTATATTTCAATTTTTTTCCTATTTTCATAAGCAAATTAGCTCATTAATGATGATGCTAACTTAACTTAAGCGTTGAAATTAGGTGACGTCATTCATACGTCATAGTGCCGTCAAAGCGGTGACAAACACTCGAAAGCCCGACTCTGTAGAAGTATTAAGATAATATGAACTTAATGTTTGTTGTTTTCTTTGTTTTTATAAAATATCGATAGCGCCTCAAAGTAACCCGGTATCATAACAAGTGCATGTGGTAATGAATAATAACTAACTTTTGAATTTAGGTTATTAAGTTGATTATTTACAACAAAAAATTCAACTTGTTTAAATAACTCGCGCATTTTTCCACCTTCTAAGCCAAGATTGAGATAGATGAATTTTTTATCAGAGACATCTTCATTCAGGCCATTTTTAAATGCCATAACAGATGAATTTGAATCTTCAAAAGAAGGGCTAAAACAAAAGTAACCGTCAAAAACCGCCCGATGTTCTGTAAAACTATAGGCGGTATACAAGGCGCCATAAGAATGTCCGGCAAGAAATTTACGGTTCCCTGTGCGAAATTTATGAGTGATATTTGGGATAAGTTCATTCTCAAGAAACAATTGAAATTGTGCAGCTTCTCCTGAAGTTTTCCTGCCATCGACAGCCACCGCGCCTTTACGTCTAAAATCCCGTTGACGCATGCCTTGTCCATCAATTGCAACGATCATAATTTCAGGAATAATTCCTAAACTTGCTAATATTCTCGCCGTAGCTGCCGCAAGGTAATTATGCTGTGGGTTTTCACCGTCCAAGGTGTATAAAACATCATAGGACTTATCATTATCAACATATCCTGATGGCAAAAATACGCTGACCTTACGATGTTCTTTGAGTACTTTCGAATACAATACAACCGTTTTTTTGTTTTCTGAGAGTTCTACAATTATCATCATCCCGCCAATAAACAGCCCTGCCGATAGCAGACAAAAACTAATGAAAATAGCTTTAACGCTCGGCAACTTTGAAAACCAATATGGCTTTTCTACAGACACTGAATTTATAGGTGACGTTTTGGAAGACCTCTTTTTTATTAAACACAAAAATATGATGAGGGTACTTGCAAATAGATGTTTAAAAAAAGAAACGACATCATACCAAAGTGGCATGCCGCAAACCCCAACACAGTCTAATCCCCCTAATTCAATAGTGTAAAATACAAGTCCTGTCATCCCAACCGGTAAAGCAGCCACAATAGGATGAAATGTTGTATACCTTATTGCCAAATAACTTCCTAATGCATAGAGTAAAAATGTCAGCATTATTTCGGTTAGATAAAAGCTATTTCCAACGTTATACGGGGCTGTATCAATGAAAATCCCAATCAAATTGAATACACTAAACCAAGCAATCATCACAGTAAGCGCACATAAAGTTAGCACTATTATTATATTTTTAATGACGTTCAAATTTAGACCTATTTGTCTTTGTTTATTGTTGTTATAAATAACGGGATTAATCCGAGTCTTCATTTAAATAACGATCTTTGAATCTTACACAATTGCTAGCTAAAGTATCAAAATAAAATCAGTTTAATCCCTAGCGCTATAAGCGTTATGCCCATAAAGCGATTAATCACAGTTTGATATTTTTTTACTTTATGAATAAATTTTCGTTGCGTAAGAAAACAACTTAATATTGAGAACCATAACAAGTGCGCCAATGAAATTATAGAGCCATAAACTAATTGTATAATTATCGGCGTATCTATTGTGACAAATTGAGAGAATATCCCCAAAAAGAACAGCGTCGTTTTAGGGTTTAAGGCATTAGAAATAAATCCACTCATCAATGCTTTAATGGGCTTAATTATTCGAGTGTTTTCATGTTGTTCATAATCATCAATACTTTTCGACGTTATCGATAAATAGCCAATAAAAATCAAATAACAAGCCCCTAAATATTTGATGATAGAAAACAATATTGGTGAGGTATTAATGATTATCGCTAAACCGGCTATGCAATACATTATGTGTACCCAAGTGCCAAGGGTAATACCAAGCGTCGTATATAATCCTGTATTTCTAGAATAAGTTAAGCTATTTCGTGTGACTAATACAAAATCTGCTCCGGGGCTTATTGCCATCATTAATGCTACCGAAGTGATGGCTATAATTTCCAATTGGTTATGTAACAGCAATTCAATAATATTCACCTTTATGCCACCTTCTTTGTCTTTTCATCCATGACTAATCCATTTATGCCTGCCATATAATCAATAGCCGTCAGCGTGAAACCGTTGTCAGATAACTGATCAATTGTAAAAGGTGGCTTAACCAAGGCTTGGCCAGCATTAATTTTATTTACCCAATTTGGATTTCCGACAGCCGCTTTTCCTATAGCAACCAAGTCTGCGCCGTGAGAAATTATTTTATCTGCTGAAATAATATTTGAAATGTTACCCGCGATAATCAGGGTTATTTCTGGGTTTAGTTTGGTTTTTATCCACTGTAATAAAGTTTCATCTCCCTCAGGTAGGTGATTAGGCTTTTTAAATGCGTCATGTAAAGACATGTGAATATAGTCAATGTCGAGCATATTCAATGCATTACTTAGCTGAATTTGTTCTTCAATTTTGATACCTGAGAAATGTGCATAGTTTTCAGGTGAAAGCCTAACGCCGACAATGAAATTTCTTGGGATCTCAGATCTTATGCGTTTTACTATTTCGAAAATAATGCGGTTTCGATTCTCAAATGATCCACCCCATTGATCTCGACGTTTGTTAAGAACAGGGTTACTGAAATTACTTAATAAAAAATTAAATGCGGCGTGAATTTCTACCCCGTCCATACCTGCTTGATAAGCCAGTTTTGATGAATGCACAAAATCATTTATTAACGATTCAATTTCTATCGAGGTAATTTCTTTTACGCCCTCCGGATAATGACAGTCAGGTTTATAAGCAGAAGGTGAAACTGCTTTTGTAGTACTAAATTCGTCTTCACTTCTCATACCGCCGTGGTGAAGTTGCACTATGGCTAACGCGTTATTTTTATGAGAATTTTCTGCAATTTTTTCGAAGCTCTTTTGTTGGTCTTTTGTTATTAAAGCCGGTTGCCCTTGCCAACTTCTACCTGTCATTGATACAGAAGTCGCTGCTGTGATTATCATGCCAAATCCACCTTCAGCGCATTTATTTAGCCAATCAATTTCGTGCTCACTTAAATCGCCATTATCTAAACTCATATTGTGTGTTAATGGGGCAAGTACCGAACGATTCTTCATGTACTTACCGCTTTTAATAAAATTAAAGGTCTGTCTTGTTGCAAAGTGATTCATAATTTCTTCTCCATTATTTTGTAGACACACACCTTAATACATTCCAAATAGATGCATAACATGGCAATATTGCACAACTTAATATCCTGACAGGATATTAAAGCAACTTATCAACAATAAAGGTCACTGATAATGAAAAGTAAATTGAACCAACTCTATTTGATGAAGTTATTTATCGCCATCGTACAGAAAGGCTCCTTCGCAGGGGGTGCAAAGCTCGTAGACGTGGCGGCAGCTAAAGCGTCTAAAGATATTAATTACTTAGAAACATCATTGGGCACCACTTTGTTAAGTCGTTCGACACGCGCATTAAATATTACTGACGCGGGTGAACTTTTTTATCAATCGGCTTTAGATATTGTAGAAATGCATTCACAAATGATTGATAACCTAGCCATGCTAAAAACCACTATCTCTGGTGAATTACGTATTACGGCCCCGGCTCTATGGGGAGAAGTAGTACTTGCGCCAATTATTATTGCTTATAGGCAGCGCTTTCCTTTAGTAAAATTCACCGCTGATTTTTCTAATGACATCATTGATATTTTTAAAGAGAATATTCATATTGCTTTTCGAAGTACAAATTTAAAAGACGAACCCTATCTAGCACGATTTATTGCAAATGATGAATTCGTTTTATGTGCAAGCAAAGAATATTTGTCATCAAAAACAATACCTAAAACACCTCAAAATCTTCTCGAACTCGATTTCATTACTTTAGCGAATAACGGAAGCCAATTTGACCGAATTGACTTTGTCTATAAAGATCAGCCTTTTCATCAACACTTGCGTGGCGAGTTACACTTTAATAACAAACAAGTTATTTATGAAACAGTAAAAGCCGGATTGGGTTACGCGGTTTTACCGCGATATTTAGTGAGTAAAGAATTAGCATCGAATATTCTCATTGAAATGCTGCCAGACTATCGAATCAAAGGTGCTGCATTTTATGCGCTGTACACACAACGTAGAAAAGAATCCGCATTAATTAATCATTTCATCGATTTTGTCGGCGACAGCGTAAATGCATAGCGCTGAAATATTTGTTTTTCATAAAATTAAGAAATTAGCATCATAACTTTAACTATCGCAATCAATAGTGAATATCAAACTCCAATAATTCTTTTCTAAAACTTACACTGAAGGTTAATAAGAATTCACCGCCGCGTGTATCACTAATGAATGAACTTGATTCCGTTATCTGGTGTAAAATATTCATCTTCTTGCTCTTAAGATCATAAGACCAAAGCTGCTTATTGTTATTTATGCCAAACAATTTGTTCTGTTTGAGGACAAAATTGGAACGATGTAAAAATGGTGATAACTCAGGTAAATAGATGCTGTTTCCTGCTTTTTCAATAAATGCTTTGTTATGGGAAACATAGAATAACTGGTCTTTTGTTAACCTATGGGCCCATTGCACATCATTGATAGCTAATTCAGTAAGTAATTGATTATTGGCCCCAATACTAAATAGTTGATTGTTCTCTTTAGCGATAAATAGAATTTCGTTATTTGCTTGCCACTGTAATATTTTTCTAACAGGTAACGATGACTCAATCTGCCTACTCTTTTTATCTAAGCTGTAAATGACAACCTTATCACTAACAAGCACTGCGATTTCGTCTCCTGTCGTTGACCAAACAAATTCATCTGATTGTAAACCCAATACCTGGTGACTAATTTGGGTAACTTTATTCTCACTATACAACCACAATTGTCGGCTGCCCGTGCGGTTTGAGACAAATGCTATAGCCTTGCCAGTCGGCTGAAACTGCGCATTTCTTTCCGCCACATTGGAACGGGCAATGACGTTTATTGACTCACCATTCAATATCGATGGCTTCAATACCGCGACATCTGAATCATAATTCAAATGCGTTACCACGAGTTTATTGTCTTTAGGGTGGAAGTTGGGATAAATCAATTGTCCCAATATGTCATAATCAGGTTTAGTTATATGACCTTCAAAGTCGAGGAGAAAAAGTCCTAAATCAGTATAAGTAATGAGAAATTCGCCACTGGGATGAAGGTAACCACTATAGTATTCATAAACTGAGCCGGCATTGCCTGTTTGTATGAGTGCCGTTGAAATCACATGACCTGCTAAATCTACCTTTTCTATTCGATGCTGGTTGTCCTGTGTCGTGCTTATCACAGCAAATTGTTTTTTCTTAGGTTCATAATCGTAGCTGTATATTTTGTGATTAAGTGGCGCATAAATGACAGTGTACTCGCCAGTATTTAAGTCAAAAGATCGCAGTTGCCTGTTCGAGTTAGCATCTGAAACAATGAGGGCTACATCACCCTTCTCTATCCAGCGAGCAACTGCGACTCTATTATTTTGACAGGTAGAACGAGACACTGGAACAATAGGTTGTTGTAAAGCCAAAGAAAAATCGAGCGTATTGAGTTGCCAACATTTCTGTATCTTGGCAGGAGATTTATTACAAACATTCTGCGAAGTAAAGGCGAGCTGATTACCGTCTGGAGACCAATCAATACTGCCATAAACACCTGCTTGTTTGGTGAGTTGATATTCTTCCCCACTGCTTAAGTTCTTCGCCCAAAGATGTGTATTGCAAGCAGGACCATTTCGTTTAAATACCAAAAATTCGCCATCTGGGGAATATCGAGCGCTTGTTTCATTACGGTCCGTCGCGGTAATAGGTCTAGGGTTAGAAAAGCTTAACTTAAACTCTTCTTTTCCTAACCAACTAAGCAGAAAAATGATAATTATGGCTACTATTATCCAATAAGCTTTATGCCAATAATTAGCGCCTAACGAAGGCGGTTGAGCAATGGGGGTTTGTTGCCACTGAATTTCGCCGACTAAAGAGTAACCTTGTTTTGCGTGCGTTTTAATATACTTTTGTTGTTTACTGCTATCACCTAACGCTTTTCTTAATTGCGTGACACTACGTTGCAAAGTGTTGGGCCCTACAACGGCATTCGGCCACACTGCTTCCATTAACGCTTCATGGCTTACCACTTGCCCTGCATTTTTGGCGAGCAACATAAGTACCGCCATTGCTTTGGGAGGAACGTCTGTGACTTGTTTAGATAAAACAATTTGATTTCGACTCGGATCGACTAAATGGTCGTTTAACAAAAACGGTGTGGACATCTACTGTATATCCATTGAAAATTTTATTTGTATCATACAATCACTTCAGTTTTTTCACTTGTTTCGCAATAAATCAGCAAAACGTCAGGTTTATTCATGTTTTTCAGGATCTCATCCGCTAAATTGCCAATAACAATTAAGCTGAAACATTCAGCTATTAAAACTTATACAGTTAATTGACTAATGGAACTTTTATGACTCATCTAAAAAAATTACACTTTATCTCTTGGCATAAAACGCTATTATTTTTATCACTTATTATTTTTAGTGTATTAATAACAAAGCTCAATGCAAGTGAGTTAAGAGACGATACGCTTTTTAAGATAAAAACAAAAGTGTTTGATTCTTCTCTTTTAAATAGAAAACAAAACATTTCTATATATTTACCTGACGGTTACCAAGATAGTTCAAAACAATACCCTGTGGTTTATGTGCTTGACGGTGAGTTTTTGTTTTCCACCGTTATTGACACATCACGCGTCAGAGCGAGCAGAGATTTAATGCCGCAGTCTATTATCGTTGGGTTAACAACAAGCAACTCAGCAAGTCGCATGGCGCTTGCCATGCCAATGAGAAGAAAAAAAGATGATGAAAATTCCGCTGTTTTTAAAAATCGTAAGCCAGCGCTGTTTTTATCATTTATGACTAAAGAACTCATACCTTTTATAGAATTGAATTATCGAACAGCCCCACATAACACCCTAATCGGCATGTCACCCACGGTAGGTGTATTGCTAACAGACTACTTTAAAGAACAACCAATATTTAATGCTCATATTGCCTTAGCCGCGGATCCTCAGAATTATACTTTAGAAGGAAAGTACATCGCGAGTAAAATAATACAACGCATTAAAAAAAGAAAAAATGCACATTTATATATATCTAGAGGAGAACTCGACGTTAAAAGGCGCGAAAGTTTGAAAACTGCTTTTTCTTATTTGCGTAAAGAAATTAAACAACAACAAGTTGAACGTTTTTTGAAGGCAGAGGTTATTGAAGGTGGTGAACATTATGGGATGAGTTTAGTCGGGATAAATAACGGCTTCAGACACATATATCCAGAAACAGTATGGCGACCTGACTATATAACTATTCGTAACCATGAAAACCCAACTCAAGAACTAAAACGCTTCTATCAGCAATTGAGTCAACAATATGGATTTACTGCTTACCCTGTCGCAGATGGTTATTGGATGGGAATGTCTATTGCAGGTACGACTCGATATTTACTGAGAAATAAAAAGAGTAAACAGGCGCTTGAAATGCTTAACTGGGCAATGAAACAACAACCCAATAATATTACTCTGCAATACAACTTAACCTCGGCATTAGAAGAAGATAAACAAATCAAACAAGCCATAATCTCAGCAAATAAATTGATTGAAATGGCCGTACTGCAAAAACACAAGTCAAAACAGTATTTTGAAGATTATCTCACCGAATTAATGGCGATAAAATCAAGCCTTCATGGATGATTATACTTCTGGTTTTGTTAATAGATACTGATCATCTATAACATAATAAACATAAGATAAAAGAGAAAAGCCAGCTTATTCAGCGAAGGAAAATCAAATTTTTAGCAACTAAAAAACAGCCCTTTATGGGCTGTTCTATACTCTGAATACATGTATCAAATATTGCTAATTAATGATGTTCATTCTTTAATGATAAAGAGCTAAATACATATTCTGATTTTTCTCTAAATAAATAGTACTTAACTGTTTTTATTGTATTTAGTTTACAAAAAAAACGCTTACAGGCAGCATGTTATTTGGCCGACAATTTACTTTTCAAGTCAGTATACAGTTTCTTGTAATAGCTGTCGTATGCGTTATTTTGCTTAGTCGCCAGTTCAGAAGCAATTTTTCGCATGGCTAATGCGCCCGTCAAATCACCGTCTTGTGTTAAAACATTGGCCATGATGGCATAAACATGTGGTGAGTCTGGGTAGTCTTTTATATTGATTTGAAAAATTTCTATCGCTTTTTTGACCTTTTCTTTGTTGAACATTGCAATGCCTAGATCACGTATCGCATTTTCTGAAGAGATTGCATAGCCGTATTTATTCTCCGAGAGCTGCTGGTAATAGCTTTTTATTGACTGGACTCCTGCGCTAATTACTGGTGAATCTGACGCTAAGTACCGATCAGCAAACACAGACACTAATGCGCTCGACAACGAACTGACATATTGGTCGAACTGCGCACTTTTCCATGCTAGCTTTTGCGGAGCATGTTGCTGTAAAAGCGAGATCACTTTCTGGTAATTTTTGGCTTCCCTAGACTCACCACTGACACTTAACCATAAAAAGGCTGAGATGTCCGTATTACTCTTTAAGAAGGCTTCAAAGTCACTTACCAAGCCGGATGCATCTGTTATCCAGGGATTCATCATTATATAAGCTTGAAATAATTTGGGTTTGTGAATAAGCCCATATAACGGCGCCATGCCGAATCGTTCACCAGACGCTAGTATTCTAAAAGGTTGGGTACGATAATGTTTGTCGACATAGGGAATAACATCGGTTTCGAGAAAGTTAATAAAATCTTCACTTTTGACGCCACGATTGATAATGCTTACTGCTGTTTCTGTAGACAGCGAAACGAAAATGGTTTCGGGCATTGGATCTTCTTGATTATGACTTAGCTCGTGCAATGTACCTGCGGTTCCTGCAAAACTTTCATCAGTACCGAGGTTAAAATATACCGGGTATCTTTTTTGCTCTAATGCCTGATAACTCACCGGTAGGCGAATATTAATGCTAGCTTTTTTCATCAGGATTTTTGAATCGATTATGAGGGTTTCTCCAATAACAATCGGTTCATTCGCTAGAGCGAAAAAAGAGACTAACCAAAGCACAAAGATAAAGGGTAACTGACGAGACTTGTTTATATTTTCTTTCCTAACGATGTCAAATAATTTCATTTAAATGGCCTGTTTCTGATGAATAAATAATTTAATTATTTATTCAATATTTAGTGGTAACTGTAAAATAACTTAGTTTACTTATGGTACTTAAATGCTTTCACTTAAATTTTAATTCTATATTAAGTTACATGCTGATTTGAAATTTCAACAAGCAACTTACCTCAAATTGTAATCAATTAATATGTTGTCCTAAGAGTTTCGTAGTATAAACCATTTGATCGAAACTTTGATTGATTGGCAAAGCATACGACTTACCTTGGTCAGTTAACGCAAAGTGCTAGGCGTCTCGATAAGATAACTTACAGATAAAAAATGTATCAAAATATTTATTTGGTGGCTGACTGCACTTTGTATAATGTGTATTTCTTGAAGCAGAGGCAAATACGCCTAATGTTTTTAATGAATGTAGAGTCTTATACATCTTAATAGATACATATGAATGTTATTCATTATATGAGCTTACAGGCTTAACATGAAGGTGAGATAAATCACCTGATACTATGTATTCTGCGACAGCGTGACCAAAAACACTTCCCACAAACTGCTCTACCGCTGTAACAGAAAATACTTAACGCATTTGGGCCGACATCACATAGCTATTGAAAAAATCTTTTCAGTTTATCTTGTGCCCAATTATAATGAATTTCGCCCGTAGGAAAGCAAAAGCTTTAGCGAGATAACGTTAAATCCCTTTCTTTTCAATGATTTCAATTTGTGCATTTACTATCGCAAGTGTTTCTTTTTGAGTAATTAATGATGCATCAGATGCAGCTTGAGGGTCTTTGTTCTTAATATGCTCAAAGATATCAACATGTGCTTGGTATTCTTCATTAGTCACGGGAATCATTCGATTGGTAAACCGGATATTTACTTTTAAAGCGGTATTGATAAAGTTAATTAATTGAATAAAGAATGGATTGTTACTGGCTGTTAACACACTTCGATGAAAGTCTATATCTGCTTCATGAGTGTCATCTTTACCATTAGTGGCATCTTTCATCCTCATCAAAGCACTTTCTATGGCTTTAAGATCAGATTCTTGAGCATATTGAGCGGCTAAAAATGCAGCTTCAGGCTCTATGGCTAAACGTAATTGCAAGAAGTGCCTCAGCAAGTATAAATCAGGTTTACCGAATAATATCCAATTGAGTACATCTGCATCAAATAAATTCCAATGTTTAGAGTCTACAACTTTAATACCTTGTCTTGGCCTTGAGCTGATCAAACCTTTTGCAGTTAGCATTTTAACTGCCTCACGTGTTGCTGTGCGACTTATATTAAACTCGATACATAAATCAGCCTCAGAAGGTAAGCTATCACCAACCTTATACGTTCCCTGCATAATTTTTTTACCCAAAACATGGACGAGTTGTTGAGTTAAATTAAGGTGTGATAAATCCATAGAAGGTTCTGCTTTAAACTAATATTATTTGTATGATAAGTGACTCCATGTAAATACTCTAGCTAAATTGTTACAGACACGACATTCTTGTTTTACTTATCTGAATAAATTTCTTTAATAAAATATAACACTTGCTCTTATTATTTTTAATTGTATTATAAATAGTATTGTATACTTTTTTGAGATTTCTGATTTATGGTTAAGTTGAAAATGCTGTTCCAAGTTGCTTTGGTAACAATATTCGCAAGTTCACTGCAAGTATATGCGGACACCCGACAGCCTTGGGAAAACAATAAAGTTTTTGCTATAAATAAAGAAGCTGCCCATGCAACACTTTTCCCATTTCAATCAGTCAATGAATCGTTAACTAATGTCAAAGAGCAAAGCGATAATTTTCTTTTACTCAATGGTTTATGGAAATTCAATTGGCAACGCTCTCCGGTAAATAAACCCGTCAATTTTGAACAAGTCGAGTATGATGATAAAAAATGGTCAGTGATCCCCGTGCCAGGTAATTGGGAAACAGCAGGCTTTGGTTACCCTATATACTTAGATGAACGCTTTCCTTTCACCACCACTTGGCCCGATGCACCGAAAGATTACAACCCGATAGGCTCATACCGTAAAGCCTTTAAATTACCTGCGTCATGGAAAAACAAACAAGTTTTTCTCCATGTGGGGGCAGCAAAGTCATCACTCGATGTATGGCTTAATGGTGAAAAAGTAGGCTTTAGTCAAGGTTCAAAAACACCGGCCGAATTTGACTTAACGTCCTATATTAAAGCAGATAACAACTTACTCGCTTTTCAAATACGTCGTTGGACCGATGCCAGTTATTTAGAAAGCCAAGACATGTTAAGAATTTCAGGCATCGAGCGTGATGTTTACCTTTACGCGACACCTAAACAACATATCTTTGATTTTCATGCGAAACCAACACTTAATAGCGACTTTACCCAAGGTACGCTTAAGCTTGAAATTAATATCAAAAACTTTACAGCTAAAACCTCAAAACAAAATGTTGAAATACTGCTGTTAGACCCTCGCAATAATATGGCAGTGATTGCGACAAAACAAAAATCCATTACGCTAGCACCAAAACCGTTTGCATCAAAAGCACATAAATCTATAAACCTTGATGGTAATAACTCACAAACGATTTCGTTCAGCGAGCCGATCAAAACCCCAGCATTATGGTCTGCAGAAACGCCGAACTTATATACTTTGTTAATTAATTTAAAAGATGAACAAGGTCATATCATCGAATCAATACGTGATGATATCGGTTTCAGACATTTAGCAGTGATCAATAGTCAGTTAACGATAAATGGTAAAGCCATTACCATTCGCGGCGTTGACCGCCATGAAACCGATCCCTTGCACGGCCATGTAGTGTCTAAAGCCTCGATGGAAGAAGATATTAGATTAATGAAAGAATTTAATATCAATGCCGTACGCTCAAGTCATTATCCTAATAATCCATACTGGTATGAGTTAACTGACAAATATGGCTTATATGTTATCGATGAAGCTAATATTGAATCTCATCCTTTAGCCATTGATGAAAAAACCCAACTGGGCAATGAAATGAGCTGGTTACCTGCTCATTTAGACCGAACTCAACGTATGTTCGAACGTGACAAAAACCACCCTTCTATTATTATTTGGTCGTTAGGCAATGAAGCGGGTAGAGGGAAAATATTTGAAACTACCTACCAATGGCTAAAAGATAATGATGACAGTCGTTTAGTACAATATGAGCCTGCTGGCGAAGACCATTACACGGATGTCTTTTCCCCCATGTACCCTTCAATAGAACGTTTAGTAAAATACGCAAAATCAAAGCCGAAGCGCCCTGCCATTATGATTGAATATGCCCACGCTATGGGAAACTCGGTCGGTAACTTAAAAGATTATTGGCAAGCAATTGAAAAATACGACGTTTTGCAAGGTGGCTTTATTTGGGATTGGGTTGATCAGTCATTAGAGTATACTAATGAAAATGGTGTGAAATTTTGGGCCTATGGTAAAGACTTTCATCCAAGTCTACCCAGTGATGGCAACTTTTTAAATAATGGTTTAATGAACCCAAATCGTGAGCCTCATCCTCACGCATTTGAAGTTAAAAAAGTTTATCAAGCGATTCGCTTTCACGCATTGAATAGTAAAAATAATCAGTTTATTGTTGAAAACCGCTATGATTTTATCGACATTAATCAATATGATTTACAGTGGGTCATAGAAGCAGATGGTGAAGTTTTTGCGAAAGGTCATCAGTCATTGCCGTCATTGAAGCCGAGTCATAAAAAAGCGATTAACTTGGCATTACCTGCTTTACCTAAGCAGGATAACAAAGAGTATTTTATCACCTTAAGTGCGGTATTACGTTCGCCACAGGGTTTACTCACTACCGGACATGAATTGGCGTTTGAGCAGTTCAAGTTGCCTGTTACCTTAGTTACAAAGCAACAAAAACCGACTGAACTTAAAATAAAAATTGTTGAAAATAACGACAAAAAAATTCGTTTTGATAACGGCTCAACGGCAATAACTTTTGATAAACGCTCTGGCTGGCTTAGTGAGTATCAGCATCAAGGTGAGTCGCTAATGAAATCGCCAATAAAAGCAAATTTTTGGCGCGCGCCCACCGATAATGATTTAGGTAATGGCATGCAGAAATGGGCCGCTATTTGGCAAACAGCCAGTGAGAAATTACAACTGATAAAAATATCAAATACCGCAGTAACTGATGGCTATAAAGTCACAACACTTTATAAAAGCACACAGTTTGTTGGACAATACACGGTTGAATATCATGTAAATAACAACGGACAAGTTCATGTAAACAATCTATTAACCATTGATAAAGGGCAAAAGCTACCTAACTTGCCAAGACTGGGTATGCAATTAGCTATGCCAGGAAGTTATCAGCAGTTATCTTGGTTTGGACGAGGTCCCCATGAAAACTATGCCGATCGTAAAACGTCAGCAAAAATATCTCATTATAAAAAGGCGGTAAAAGATCAAATACATCATTATTCTCGCCCACAAGAAAATGCCAATAAAACCGATGTTCGTTGGATTGCGCTTAAAAATGAAAATGGTCTAGGATTACTTGCTGTCGGTGACCAACTATTGAATGCAAGTGCATGGCCCTACAAACAAAGTGATATCGACTTTATTGCAGGAAAAGATGGCTCAGCGTCAGCGTCAGGTTTAGTTCCTGTGACCACCAAACGTGGCGCAGAAGTGCCGATGCGTGATTTAGTCACTGTGAATATTGATCATGAACAAATGGGCGTAGGTGGCGACACTTCTTGGGGACGATTAGTACATGCACAATATACTATCCCTGCCCAAAATTATAAGTATGGCTTCACACTTGTTCCTTTTAGTGAGAAAGAATCAAATATCGCTGAACTTGCACGTACGTTAGTTAAATAAATATTGTATTTACATCATTATGCTAGAGGCAGAAAACCATGACCACTGAGACAAATCCTTCATTTTCTGATGATGAATTATTAACGGTATTAGCACAGCAGTATAACTTGAGCGGACAGTTAAAAAAATTACCGGGCTATTGCGATCAAAATTTACGGTTAACTACAGCTGATAATACTCAATATATTGTCAAAGTTGCTAATGCGGCTGAGCCCAAACTTGAGCTCGATATGCAAAATGCCGCAATGAAACATTTAACACAAAAAGAGTGTGCTGTACCGCAGGCTTTGGCGAATAAGCAGTCTGAATCTATAACCACGATTAAAGACTCCCAACAACAAGACTATTGTTTAAGAGTGTTGACCTATTTGCCGGGTGATTTTTATGTCGATGCTCAACCGCTTACCCATAATCCTGCGTTATGGACTGATTTAGGTCAGTTTATGGGTAAGATAGACATGGCTTTAGCCGACTTTGAACATGCAGGAGCTTATCGATATTTAGATTGGGATTTAGCCCAAGGGTACCGTGTTTGTATGAGCAAGAAGTCTCTGCTTAATGATCAACAGATTAATTTAGTTGAGCACTTCTTAACACTTTATCAAACACAAACCATGCCTCTGCTTGGGCAGTTACCACAAGGCGTAATTCATAATGATGCCAATGATTACAATTTGTTAATTAACAATGTAACTGCCCCGTCAAAAATTTCAGGTCTGATCGATTTTGGAGATATTGTTCATAGTCATATTATTAATGAACTAGCCATTACTTGTGCTTATGCCTTAATGGGTGAGAAAACGGTAAAGCATGACTTATTGAGCGTATTAAAAACAATTGTTGCGGGTTACCATAAAGAAAGACCACTACAAGGGGCTGAATTCGAAGTTTTGTTTTCATTAATCGCCTTACGCCTTTGTACATCAGTATGTAATGCCGCTTTGGCTATATCGCAACAACCCGATAATGACTATTTATTAGTTTCGGTGAAACCCGCATGGCACTTACTTGAACAGTTGAAGGCACTGAACCCTTACGCTGTTTTATGTCAGTTAAGACAAGCGTGCGATTTATCAGTTGATAACGGCCAAGCTAAAGAAATTATCATCAATTACCGTAAAAAGCATTTAGGTAAAACTCTTAGTCTAAGCTATGAAGCGCCATTAAAAATGGTGCGTGGCCAAGGTGCTTATTTATTTGATGAACAAGGCACACCATACCTAGATATGGTGAATAATGTTTGTCATGTCGGTCATTGTCATCCTCAGGTGGTTGCGGCTGGCCAACAACAATTAGCCAAATTAAACACCAATACCCGTTATTTGCATGACAATATTGTTAACTATACCGACAAACTATTAGCGACGATGCCAGACGAATTGTCTGTTTGTATGTTAGTCAATTCAGGCAGTGAAGCGAACGAACTCGCTTTTCGCCTAGCCCGTTGTTATACAAAATCGAAAGAACTTATTGTTGTTGATGGCGCTTATCATGGCAATACTAACGCTTGTATTGAAGCCAGCCCATACAAATTTAACGGCCCAGGCGGTGAAGGTGAACAAGCTTATGTGCATACCGTTACTTTACCAGACCCTTACCGCGGAGAATTTTTAGGAGATACCACTGCTTCAGCGCAAGCTTATGCCCAAAGCGTTAAAGACACCATTACACAGTTGCAACAATCGGGTAAGCAACCTGGTGCTTTTATTTGTGAGTCTTTACAAGGTGTTGCTGGTCAAATAATTATGCCAGCAGGATATTTACCTGCCGTTTATGACCATGTTCGCGCTGCTGGTGGTGTTTGTATTGCCGATGAAGTACAAGTAGGGTTTGGCCGTGTGGGCTCACATATGTGGGCGTTTGAGACTCAAGACGTCGTGCCGGACATTGTTACTTTAGGAAAACCTATTGGTAATGGTCATCCTATGGCTGCAGTTATTACCACGCAAGCCATTGCCGATGCTTTTGTTACTGGCATGGAATACTTTAATACCTTTGGTGGCAATCCCGTTTCTTGCGCGATTGGTTTGGCAGTACTCGATGTTATTGAACAAGAAAACCTTATAGAGCACGCCAAAACGGTAGGAAGTTATTTCCAAGAAAAGTTACGTGATTTGCAAAGTAGGTTTGACCTTATTGGCGATGTTCGTGGTTTAGGTTTGTTTATTGGTGTCGAGTTAGTGGAAAATAGAATAACCAAATGCCCTGCTACCGATAAAACTTCATGGCTGGTGGAGTTTTTCAAACAACATCAAATATTAATGAGTACCGAAGGTCGTTTCTATAATATTTTGAAAATAAAGCCGCCTATGGCCTTTACCACAAATGATGCTGATAAGTTCATCAAGGTACTTGAATTAGGATTAACCGAACTTAGCCAGCAGACTAGATAAGCAATATTTCAGTGCCCTGCACTGATTAACTATTTTGTATAACCGCAAATACCATGCGGTTATACAGCCAGTAAGTTCCCTTCAAAAAAATAAAAGACAGCCTAAAGCGTTCGATAGAATAGACCTTAGAGTCAGTGACTATGATGACTCTGACCCTATTGATTTTCTCAGATTGAATGAACTTAAATATCTTTAAAGATAGAACCCGTGCTGCATTAGCCACTTTTCGGCATCTTGTTTGCTTACACATTTATAAAAAGGAACACCTGCGCTCTCGATATGATGCTGAATGTGTTTTCCTTGGTCCATATTATCCACTAGCCAACATTCAGCTTGCTGATTGTTTCTCGTTAACTCGATAGTCAGGTTGTATTTGAAGTTCACAACATCCTCAGAAACTCGCCAACCACGAAGATCAGCAAATAAGGCCCATCTATCGTTTCGCACCTTCGAGATAGTTTCATCAAGTATGGTTAAATAACCGATGTCAGCTTGTATATTCCAGTCTCCTGAAATTTTTGCCACAACGATGTTATTTGTCAGCTCGACAATGTAAGTTGGTTCAGTCATATATAGATGATAATTTAAGACTGTGTTGAATTCAACAATGAGTTCACGACAGCTGGCTTAATTTCCTTTTAATTTATTTCCTAGGAATGTCAATAGCGTACGAGGTATCGTTTGTTCACTCTCTGGGCAAGATTTTTGAGCAAAATTTATCCAACAACAAAATTACAAGGGTCAGGTTTTCGTCGTGCACGATAAAGGGACTTATCTAACTTCCGCAAATAGCCCAGACTAATGGAATGGCTTGTAAAAATTGCACTATCCGAAGCCAATGTACTCGTTCAAAAAAAGAGCCAAGAAGAATGAGGCGTTGGATCCATGAAGAATATAATTTCATAACCCCTTTTGAAGAGAGTAAAACCTATTTTATACATTTTACAAACGAGGTATAAAATAAACCTATCGGTTAAATCACGCTAAAACACGTTGAATTAATAGCTATTCTGTTCTGATTTACTCATGATTATATAGTAACCTGTATAAATTATACGCTGATGCACTAATTTAATACGCCTACCTAACGTATTAACTATGAGTATTAATTTAAACATTAATCAAGCGTGATAACTGGTCTAACTTTCTATAAGGATATTATGCTACCCATGACATATACAACTCCTGTTCAAAACTTACTAAAGCAAAGTAAAAATAATCCAGACAAGGTTTATTTGCACCAACCCATTGAAAGACAGTGGCAAACGTTCACTTGGTCAGAGGTAGAACACCAAGCACGTTGTATTGCAAAAGGCTTACAATCGCAGGGATATGAAAAAGGTTCACGAATAGGTATTTTATCAAAAAACTGTGCCCATTGGATTATCAGTGATTTAGCGATAATGATGGCTGGCTATATACCTGTAGCAATTTTTTCAACTGCGCACCACAACACGATAAGCTTTGTAATTAAACACGCAGACTTGAAGGCCATATTCGTAGGTAAATTAGACGACGAAAGCGCAGCCGAATCAGCAATTAATAGAGATGTACTGCGCATAGCTTTTCCTTACCCTACTGCTTCAACGACAGAATCATTTACGTCTTGGTTAAGCAAATATCCGCCTATTGAAAACGTTCATCAAGCGTCTATAGATGATACTGCCACCATACTTTATACGTCTGGTTCAACGGGCGAGCCGAAGGGTGTTGTATTAACCTATAAAAACTGGATATCGGCTGCACAAAGCACAGCATTAAAATTTAACATGACGTCGAATGATCGCCAAATGTCTTATCTTCCTCTAGCGCACGTGGTTGAGCGAAGTTTAGAAGCGTCATCATTATTCATGGGATATGAAATATATTTTGTCGAATCTATTGAAACGTTTATTGAAGACCTAAATTACGCTAAGCCAACCATTTTTGGTTCAGTACCTAGACTATGGACAAAATTCCAAAGCCAAATATTGAAAAATATTCCTGAAAAAAAGTTAAATTTTTTAATCTCAATCCCAATTATTAACAAAATTATAGCTAAAAAAATAAGAACAAAATTAGGCTTGGAATGTGCAAGGTATTTTGCTTCAGGTACAGCTCCAATACCTCTTTCATTATTACAATGGTATGAAAAATTAGGAATTAATATTAGTGAAGCATGGGGGATGTCAGAGTCGTCCAGCATGTCTTGTATTAACCTTCCTTATGTCAAAAGTGACTTAGGAACAATTGGTAAGCCAATTAATTGCGTAACAATGAAACTTTCTGAAGAAGGTGAAATTTTAATTAAAGGTGATGCCGTATTCAGTGAATATTATCGAGATACTGAAACCACCTCAGAATCGTTTACCGATGGTTGGTTTCACACGGGTGATTGTGCTGAAAATACTGCCTCTGGTGCATTTAAAATTGTCGGCCGCATAAAAGATAAATTTAAAACGAGCAAAGGAAAATATGTAACGCCCGTACCAATTGAAAGTTTGCTAAGCGCCAATACTGATATAGATCAGGTTTGTGTGATGGGATCAGGCTTAAAGCAACCTATAGCAATCGTGGTGTTAAATAATTCAATTTCAAAAGAAAATACTGAGGCCGTTGAAAAATTAAAAAACATATTAGCAGACGTAAATAATAAATTGGAAAGTCACCAAAAATTAGATTACATTCTCGTTTGTTCTGACGTATGGGATATAGATAACGGGCTATTAACACCCACGTTAAAAATTAAACGAAATGCTATTGAACAAAAGTATATGCAATTAATAAATGGTGAGTTACTCGGTGATATTATTTGGGAATCCGAGATAGCGAGTATATAAAATGACAACTAATTCTGTTGATGGTGTTCTCATTTATGATAATCAAAATTCCACAGTCGTCTTTGAGCCTCATTACTGCCGTTCACCTTTCATCACTTGATGTTAACTTTGGGCCTTATAGCAGTCATCAACATAATTTTTAAAATAGAGCTTTATGAAGTTTTGTTGACGTTAATGGTTGAAAAGCCTAATGTCTTCTGTAGTTCGATAATTGGATGAATAGCTTTACCGATATCCTATTAATACTTACCTCTAACGATGTATCTAATTAATGTCGTTACATTAGTATCAAATAACTAAATTACAGGATGTAATAATGAATCAAGAAGTTAATGCCCTTAAATCAGAGTTGGCGCTATTAAAACTTCAGTTTAGTGAAAGGGTAAATGCTGTTGAGACTCGGTTGAATGTGTTACTTGAGTCAGAAAACCTCCAACAGAATGAACAAAATCATTCTTTCATTGATATTGAAGAGGAGATCCCTGTTCTACTACAAAATGAGGTGGAGGTAAAAGAAGTTCTATTACCCAAATCAGCGGATGAATACCTAGCAATTAAAAAACAAGTAGAAATTTCAGTACCTGCCGAGCCATCATTTATCACGATTTTTTTACAAGCCGTCCTATCTTCATTATTCGATTGGTTCTCTCCTGTTGCTAAAATTTATCAATCATATAAAGAGCGCGACATGCTTGGTATTTTTATCCTTACTATCGTGGGGATAGGTTTAACCTTAGCGGGTTTTGGCTATTTGATGCAGCTACTAATTGATCAGCTTGGAGCTGGCTCCAAATCATTATTGATGTGCTTTGCTGCAATACTTGTTATGGGAGTAGGAATAAGCTTAAAAATCAAAACAAGGTTTGGAGAGTTCGCCACTGCGATTGTGACTTTAGGCATATTATTGTCATATAGCACGATATACTTTTCTGGCAGTGTATACGGGATAATCCCCAATATTGCAGTGTTATTTTTATACTTGTTGATTGCACTAGTTTGTCATGGATTAGCTCACTGGTTGGATACTAAAATTGTTGCTGGTTTGGGAGTTATTGGTATTGCCACAATGCCTATTTTGTCGAATACCATCCAAATTGAACCTTTTTATTATTTATTGTCATTGGCATTTGTCACCTCTAGTAGCTTGATTTTCGCATATAAAAGAGTCGAACCGTGGCTTGCTAATTTAAGCTTAGTTTTCTGTATCGTCGCACTAGAGTGGACAATTGGTGTTGAAACAGTGGCTGTCTCCGCTTGGGTCGTAAATATATTTTATTTGCTATTTTTTACCTACATAGTAATCACTTTATTTAGAAACAAAGAGTCTAACCAAAAAGCTCTAGTCTTATTAGCCGCGTTAGTAGGTTCAACTGTGTTGTTTTACTTTCAAGCGAGCGAGCTGTTTTCAAACCAGATGAGCTCAAGTTTTGCACTGAATTCTGCCGTTGCTGCGGGTATTGGTATTCTCTTCAATAAAATTATGCACAAACTAACTCACTTTCTTATTTTATTATCAGCATTGTGGGCTGTCTTAGCCGTTGTTAGTGCAATTGGCGATGCTTATTGGGGAATCGCATGGGCAGTGGAAGGGATATTATTACTTTATATTGGCCGAAGATATGAAATGATTACGGTGCTCAATCAAGGGCAGGTTTTAACTTCATTGGCTCTTATTTACTGCTGGTCGGCATTAGCCATGTATTTTCCATTACCAGCGTTAAGAGTAGTCGATGGTTGGGTATTATCGATTGTGATTGTTGCCGTCATTGGTATTTGGCAACGACTACTAAATAATTCAGAAGTTTTTGATGAACTGACACGGAATAAAATCAAGCCTTTCTTGCAACTACTGGAAGTGGTTTGGTTATCTATATTGCTAATCGCTAGTTTAGATATATGGATAGGAAATTGGGTTGGTGGGATAGTCATTTTATTGCAGTTGGCTTGGTTATTTAGAGCTAAGCAATGCAAGCAAGTATCCATTGAAATTTTTGCTGCGCTGTTAATATTAGTGCCATTATTCTACGTCTATAGTGGTGTATTAATGGTTGATAGTTATCGCTTTATGATGTTGCCACTATTCGCCAAGGTTTCTGTCATCTCTGCTTTTTTCCAACTATGGTTGTGGTCGGCATTTTATCGAAAATATCGACCAGAAAGTGCAATAAAAGATATTGCAGAATCTGCAAGGATTATATTTTATATGTTGCTTCCTGTGTTTTGGGTCGGCTCAATTATACGTCGGTTAGATGAAAATTCCTTAATGATTCTTTGGTTGTCGCCTCTTATAGCATTATTTTTTGCTAAAAAAATAAAACATCAATTATTAGTTATAGAAACAAAGTTACTTACTATACTAGCAAGCCTTGCTTTTATTGTACTTGTGGGGCAATTAGAACTTGTTTATAGCCTTATAGCGACTACTGGATTTATGGGATTCTATGGTTCAGCCTACTACTTTGACAATAAGGTTTCTAAGTCTGAACTTTGCCTAACCATCTGTAGTTGGGGAATTATATCTCTAGGGTTTTCAATACCAAGTATTATTGGATTTCAAAGTGATAGTTTACTAGTGGGGCTAGTTGCAATGTCAACATTTTGGGTTACGTATTTAGGAATGCTTAACCTTTCTGAATACTTAAAAAGAAATGAAGTCTTTATCACTTTTATCAATGGAATATTAATTATTGCTGCTTGGTGGTTAACTTCTTCAAATGTTATGTATGTGAGTATACCTGTTATATTCTTGATTGGTGCCCTCCATCAAAAGAATGCTTTATTTATAAATACTCGATTAGGATCGGCATTAGGTCTAAATGGTGACTTATTTCTTCACACCCTCGCTGCTATTACCTATGTCACGTTTTTCGCTGCGCTTATAGATTATCGTTTTGACTTATTGATTGCTCCTGCATTAGCTATTCATGGTGCACTCATTTTATTTATGAAGGACAGACGAGTTTTTACCGTTAAATACAGTTTCGGTCTGATTTTGTTAGGTATCACTAAATTAGCACTCATAGATGCTGATAATGCGCTACTTTGGCAAAAAGTGATCCTATTTATGGGAATAGGTGTCTTTATTTTGGCCGCATCATTTTGGTATCAGAAACTATTAAGACAAACCGATCAGGAACTTGCTTAAACTTAATAAAGCAGTGTAACAATCAAGGTTAAGGATGAATTTGTATGCCAAAAAGCACTCTACAAATGATATAGCTTTAAAACTACGTAAGTTATGGAAAGGCACCATTTATATAGGGATTACAGGTGGTTATGTTTTACTGTTAGGTATGGTACTTGTTTTTACTGGTTTTCGTCCTGCATTACTCACCTTCTTTCTGATCGCTTTAGTTCAACTGTTTTGTTACATTGCGGGAGATGTTGATAGACTCGGTTGGGTCATGGACAATAAAAAGGTAAGTGGTGAGCAAGAAGATGCTCGTAGCTATCAATCAAAGATGCTTCTGCTGTTATTTTCTATTATTCAAATTTCTAATTCAGCTATTGTTTATCAAACTTACAAAATTTCGACAGGTAGCTGGGCTTTCTTAGTTTTCATTGGAATACTTGCCATAGAGTTAATGTTTATGAAAATTAGAAAACTAAATCATGAGATTGATTATGAACTTGCAAGCTACGGTCTTAAAGACAGAGACCCCATATGTCATGGTGCAAATCCCCAAAGTTAACTTATTTTGGTTGTTAAGCTATGTCCGATGTAGATCAAAACATACTAAAATTTTTAGTGAAATTTATCAAATGCTAACTTCCGCAGTGTGGCAACTACTACCCTTAGAGTTTTATTTTCAAAAGTTAATAGTTTCAACATTTCATTAAATATCTTGAAAGGTCTTTTCAATGCGTTAAGCGGAAGTTCTCAGTTACTCTAGATGAGGTCTGCTTTAGGTTCACTATTAACGTTAAATAATCGTATATGAAAGACTATAATGGGCTTGCAGCAGTCATCAATTTATTAATTCCTTTTCGAGTTTGGGCACAAAACGCCATAGAAAACATGCACATTTTATGTGTTAAGTTGTGCCTTCGCACAACCTATTATTATTTATTCGAAGTGCTTCACTTTAAAAGTTAGATTGAATTTCCCGAGAAAATTATCAATTTTTGTTTATCAAACCTTTGATTTATGAGCGTAACAAGGATCAAGGCCTGCGACCTTTATCCTTCTTTTCGGTACTGTCTTATATTTTTTTCTTTGCAATAAACGTCTTGTTGATAATTCGCCAGTTATTCTCGCGTTTATACATCACTAAGTAATCTGTGTAGTATGTTTTTGACGTTTCAAAATCAAGTTTAACCATTGCCATTTTGTCATCAACAATATCTACCGAAATAACTTTTGCCTGCCAAGTATCATTAGTCGCTTCTTTAAAAAATCCTGCAAACTCCTTCAACGATACAGTGCGGATAGTTTCTTTTTGTGTTTCTTTCTTTATTTTCAGCATTTTTACATCGCCAAATTCCATATCAAAACTATTCGCGAGCATTTTTTGATCTGCATTAGCTAAGCCGTTAACGTAGTTATAGGCTGTGGTTACCACGGCTTGATATTCGTTACTTGTTACCGATTCTGCTATTACCATTGATGACGGGAATAGGCATAATGCCGCGAAAGTACCGGTGATAAATTGCTTTACTGTTTTCATTGATTTATTTCCTTTGCAGTTTGTGTTTTTTTTTGGTTAATTTTTACTACTTATTTATACCCGCTGCCACTCAAAGTGCTTGATTAGTAACTGATATGTTAGCGATAACGAATAGATTAACGATATAACTTAGTTAATTATCGCCATCGCTATTTTTTCTTCCTCGGTCATTAATAGTGCTGTTTTGTTATTCGGTGAAAATATCGGCATAGAAAGTAACGCCGCCATATAGCTCAAACTAAATAACGCGCTAAAGGTCATGCCACCAATAATGACTGCAGCTAAACCACGATATATTTCAGCGCCTTCACCGGGTAATAACATCAACGGCAACATACCGAAAATACTGGTGGCTGTACTCATATAAATTGGCCTTTTTCTGCTATCAATTGCTAGGGTAATAGCTTGATATTGGTTTAGGTTTTTCTGTAATGCACGCTCATATTTACTCGCTAGTAAAATGGCGTTATTAATCACTAAACCTAATAGGATGATAAATCCAATCATGGTAATAATATCTAGCGCTTGATTCACAAATAGGTTTAGCAGCTGTAAAAAAAGCATGCCGCCGGCAAAAGCTAACGGCATACTTAACATCACGGCAATGGCCAGTTTCCATGAATTTAAACTTAGCCAAAGTAAAAAGATGAGTAATAGAATCGAAAAAACAAACATTTGTAAAAATGACTGAATAAAGGCCGTTAATTGATCGGCACTGCCACGATATTTAGCGTACAGCTGTTGAAACTCTGGTTGATTAAGTACTTCATCAACCTCTTGTGAAATTTGCTCGGAAAAACTACTGATAGACACATTCGCTGCTGGGGTTAGTGCCAACGATACCGTGGCTTTTTTATTTATTCTCGTTAAGGAATCAGGGGCTAAACCAATATTGGTTGAAACAAGTTCTGATAGTGGTGTTAAGCCAACATTAGGAATATAAATATCCGTCGCTAATAACGTTTCAATATCACTTGCTTGCTGCGCTTTTAAGTAAAAAGGATAACTATCACCTTGATAAAAAGACCGCCCTAAATATACCCCTTGAGTTAATGCCGAGAGCTGTAAGTTCAACGCTTTCGCATTTAAACCGTAGTAAAGTAGCTGTTCATACTTAGGGGTAAACTCAATATTAGCCGCTTGATTGTCCAATGGTCTTGTTGCGCGAATATTGGCCTCTGGAAAACGTTTTTTTAATTTAGCTAATACTTGTTTACCCGCGAACTGTAATTGCTCTAAGTTTGCACCTTGAATATCTAGCTGAGTTGTTCGGCTATTGGGTAACGCAAAACTTAACAAGCTTCCTTGTCGACTAAAGACCTGCGTTCCGGGGATATCATGGGTAATATTTGTTTCAACCCAGGTTTTAAACGCTTTATATTGCCAACCTTCTGCAGGATTAAAATATAAAAAACAATAATCACTGCCACAGACAATGCCACTTACATCATAATCTGGAGCTTCTATATTGGACTTTTGCTGCTCAATACGTTGTAAAATGGGTTGGGCAACGACTCTATCTACCGCTTCCTCTGAGATGGGTTGATTAAAGCTAACTATAGAGATCATTAATCTTTGCTTAGGATCAGGTAATACATCGATGTCAGGCATAGCAAACACCGTTAGCCAAATAGCAATGGGGCCGCCAAGCATTAAACAACCAATGGCGACGGTTCTTGAACGTGCACTGGCACAAATATACTGCACTAGCTTGCCATTTTTAGCACTGTTCGCAACTTGCTGATCGGTAATTAAATAGCGGGCGAACGCCGGTATTATCACTAAAGCCACCAGCAATGATGCGAGCAAGGCACTTGAAATGGTGAACGCTAAATCTTCAAACAACTGACTTTCGGTGCTGTTAATCATCAAGATAGGGATAAAAATAACAATACTTGAAAGTGTTGATGAAAATATCGCAGAGCTAACCTCTTTACGTCCAAGAACAATGGCTTCACTTAATGAATGCCCCTGCTTCTTAAACGTTAAAATGCTTTCAACGACCACTATCGCCGCATCAAGTAACAGACCGACACTTAATGCTATACCCGCTAGTGAAATCACATTTAAACTAAAACCAGAAAAGCTCATGGCGAGCATTACCATGGTTAAACATACGGGGACACTGATGAATATCAAGGTTACAATTTTAATATTTCTAATGAAACAAAAGAGTATTAGCCCTGATAAAACAATCCCTAACAACAAAGCTAAATAAACTTGCTTTATCGCATTTTTAATATCTTTAGAATCATCACGACTTAATACTAAGGTCATATCTAACTGTTTTAATTCACCTTGATTCAATTGACTGAACGTGGCTTTTATTGCATCAACCGCTTGTAGGGCATTAACTCCTTTAGTCGGTTTTAATCGAAAGTAAAACGCACGTTTTCCATTGATTGCCGCGTACCCCCAAGGAGATATTAGTCGTTTATGTATTTGGGCAATATCCCCGAGGCGAATGATGTTGTTACCCACATTGTGTATAGGTAAAGCGGCCAATTCAATGGCGGTCATTTTCCCTTTAAAGTTTAAGGCATATTCACGACTGCCTAGAATTAACTTATCACCAGAGCTATCTGATAAATTATTCAACATACTGAGAATTTTGTTAATGGGTAACGAATACTCCGCCAGCTTTTTGCTGTCAAATTCAATATCAATTCGCTGATCTGGCGAGTTTCCAAAGGGAGTGATGCTAGCAACACCCTCAACCTTCATTAATGATGGTTTTACAAAACGCTTAAATGCTTGCACTATTTCATCGGTTGTTGCCGTTTCATTTGCATATAACATCGCCGTTGCCAAGGTCGCATTAGTTCCCGAAGAACGGTTAATAATTGTTGGCCTTGGTACTTCACTAGGCCAGCTTGATACTTGATTAATTGCCGCTAGCACATCAATATAGCTTTGTTGCATATCAGTGCCAGATTTAAATTTCAACAGCATAGTGGCACTGTCACCAGCGATATTACTTTTCTGTTCAATCAGGTGATTAACCCTCTGCATACTATCTTCTAATGGCGATATTAAACTTTGCTCTATCTCTTGGGCATTTTTTCCTGACCAGCTCATCTGTAATACTATCTCTGGTCTGTCTATGGCTGGTAAAAGGGCATTAGGAAGTTTAAACGCCATGAATACACCTAAAATTGTCACCAAAAACGTCATAACAATCACAACAGAGTTATATTTTTGTGCAGGTTTATTATTGTTTAGAATCGCCTCAGTACAAGCGGTTAACGGGGGTAATTGAATAGACATTAGCTCGTCTCTATGTGTTTACTAATTTCAACATGTTGATTAATGGTTAAACCCGCTTTACCTAGTGTGATCACCCGATCACCGGCTTTTAGTGAAGATTCCACTAAAAAATAGCCCGATTGATTAGAGATTAATTTGACGTAAACTTTTGCTACTTTTCCCTGCCCATCAATCTGCCAGACATAATCGCCAGCTTTTGCGAGATTCAAACCATCGACAGGCAGTCGTGTTAAACTGCTATTGGCTAAACTCATTTGTACTTTTAATCTTTGTCCTAAAAATTCCGATATTTCATCATCTTGCACATCAAGGTAAACATTGACAAACTGACTTGTTTTATCCACAACTTGATTAATTCGCTTAACATTGAGTTGTTGTTTATTATCATTAAGTAAACTGAACACCGCTTGTTTATCTAAACTAAACTCTGCAACCGATACCTTACAGTTAATTTCTTTTTCATTATTTGATAAAAAAGACAACACCTTTTTCCCCTGAGTAAGATATTCACCAGGTTCACTATAGGTGTTTACAATAGTGCCGCCTTTAGGGGCGTAAAACCTTAAACGTTTAATTCTATGTTCAAGTTCATCAATTTCACTAATCACTTGTTGTTGTTTACTTTTAGACTGTTCTCGTTCTAGAGAAAAGTTTTCAAGGGTTGTAGCAGAAACCATGTTATCTAGGCTTGAAAGGCGATTAAATTCTTTGGTATTATATTTTAGCTCAGCAGTACTAACGGCTAGATCTTGTTCAAGGCGACTAAGCTGTTTCAAATAGTAATAATTTTGTTGTTCTGCAATTAAATCACCTTTTTCTACTTCGCTACCCTTCGGTAGAAGATAAGTTAATTTAGCGTCACTTTCACTTGAGAATGCGGTAAAAAAAGGTACCGACACCTCGCAATTAATAATACTAATATCCCCCTGCTGCCATGCTTTAATCTTTGCAACTTTTACTAATGGAGCCGGTGCGATTGCCAAAACTGGCAGAGAAAGTGTGGTTAAAAGTACGATCATGAATAAGGATAAATGACTGCGAACGGAATCAATTAAATGGTTTTTTTTCATAGTGCTCTTTTCTTTTCTGCTGAATTAATTAACAATAGCGCCAGTTAAAAACAATGAGCCATGATTGAACACGGATGATCTATGACCTTATGTGTTTATTACATCATCACAAATAATCACACGACTAACTGTTTGATTTTATAAGACTAAATAACATTTATGATTATTGGCAATTAAGGTAGTTAAGTGCAAAATAAAATAAGAATTGGTGACCAAATAGTGTGTTGGCAATCATCTTGCGTGATAAACGAGCAAGGTGAACATAAACTTGAACCACTAGCATTAGCTTTTTTAAAGTTCTTATCTGAACATCAAGGGCAAGTTGTCAGCCGAACACAACTTTTGCAGGCAGTTTGGCATAATCGCGAAGTATCAGATGATGCTATTCGCCGCGTTGTGAGAATGCTAAGAACCGCATTTGGTGATGATGCAAAATCTCCTCGATATATTAAAACATTACCTTTACAGGGTTATATGTTATTGCCCGCAGTTATTGCTTTTGATGAGGTGACTACGACCAATAAACCAACAGCGATCAAAAAGAGCTTGTCATCATATAACTCTACCGTGTTAGTTGTGGGATTTATCTTAGTATTGGTGACCATCGCTGCGGTATTTATGTGGCAACAGTCGACTCAACAGGAAAACACTACGCTAGCACCTAAGATTGAAAAGCTCACTCACCTTGCTGGTGCTCAGGAGCAAGGAAATTTTTGCCCTATCAATAACACCTTAATCTTTGTCCATCGCTCCAACCGTAATACCCCCTCAGCTTTATATAGCAAAAACTTAACCACAAAAACCGTTAAACGCTTAACGTTTACTGATGACAATGTGGTCTTTGCACGATTTTCCCCAGACTGTGAGCAATTAGCCTACACAATTCAACAAGCAGAAGGTAAAGCAACATACATAGCAAGTTATACTCAACAAGGGTTAACTAATGTTATTTCATTAACGAATGACAGTGATTTGAATGATAATCAAAGCACTACATTTTTATCTTGGGCTGCTGATGGCAAGTCGTTATATTTTTCCACCAAGCGCTTAGCGGAAAATAACAGTAGCGCTATCAGCGCTGAAATTAATAACTCAGCTGTAATCTCTCGTTATATCTTACAAGGTAAGAATTGGCAGCAAGTAACCTTTTCTTTAGTTGAAGGCGCGGGAGATTATTTGGCGCAAGAATCTTTAGATGGTCGCTATCTCGCGGTATTAAGAAATAGTGTTGGTGGTCGATTTTCTATTCTGGTGCTGGATTTAGATACACAAGCCATTGCCGTTGAACGCCATCTATCCTTTCGCCCAAAGAAACTTGTTTGGCTTAGTGATGATAGTGAAAGTCTCGCTTTATCGGGTATTAAGGGGCTCTTCTTTTATTACAATATATTGCATGACGAGCTAAGAGAACAAACAGGTAATAAGTTTACTCTGAAAGATGTCGCCTACCATTGTGGTGATAAATGCTTCTTTATGAGGAAGTATGATATGAATTTTACGGATATCAAAGAAGTGCCAAACCCATTTTTGCCCGATATTAAGCTAGCGACTATACACATAGAATCTACTGGGGCTGACTTTAACCCAGTCTATAGCGCCGATGGCGACACTATCTACTTCACTAAAAGTCGAGAAAATGATGGTGAGTTAATACGTAGGACGTCAAACGGAGATGAGGATTCCCTATTTCGTTTTGGCAGCAGACAGTCAATTCATGACTTACAAATTGGCCCTAATGAAAAGTATGCCACAGGTAAGCTTGATAGGCGGGTTTTTGTATTGGAATTAAAGACTAAAGCCATACAGTTTATAACCTCTCAGCAAGAGCAAGCATTTTTTCCTTTATTCGATCAAGCAGGTAAACACCTTTATTTCTCTAGAATAGAGCAAGATAAGGTTGTTTTGCAAAAGTACCACCTTGAAAAAAAGACAATAACTACTGCTGATAAAGGCTTTTATGCTAGATTTGAAAACAAATATAACGAAATATACTTAGTCAATAGTGAATTTATGCTTTATAAACAATTAAGTGATGGTAGCTTAACGTTTATCGTGCAACTGGGTCGTAACCCTTATCATAGCTGGCAGGTGTTTGAGCATTACGTTTATTTCACCAAAGATAAAGGTAGTGATGTTGAAATACATCGTATTGATATCAATACAAGGGAAACACAGAAAAAAACCTTATTTAAGAACTCCAACAGGTTTCATTTTAGGTTACACCCTAGTGGCAATAAAATGCTAGTTGTTGAATCTTTATTATCGAATAGTGAATTGGTTAAAGTAACTTGGCAGTAAATCACCTTATGGACCTGTATTGGCATTATTAATTTGTGCACTACATTAGATTGAGGTCAGCTCCTACAAAAAATAGTCAGCAGTTAAAATAACGCATTAGTGTCAACTTTCAGCGATGTTTAGTCCTGTTAAATTGCTTGTTATGTGTAAGTTATACAAAAAAGTTGCATGCAAACAACAAAAATATAATTAATGATAATAATAAATAAATTTCATAAAGGGGCGTAATCCGGCCCCCCTATGCAGCTAATGAACGCGTAACTGCTGCTACAACCAAGCGTCCAATCCATTCACCGAGCAAGACATGTTTACCGCAAAATGTAATTTTTGGCGAGCCATCTCCACTGACCACAGCAATAGCATCGGTTCCAGTTCCTGTTGCTAACCTACCAGATATTGGGCTTAAAACATCGGCATCTTGCAAGGCCGCTGCTTTGCCTTCTGTAGCAACCATGACGGCTTCTAACATGGCTGCGTCAGTTAAATTAGCTGAGCAGATTAATATGAGGTTAATGGTACCGACCTCTTCTGATATGCCTAATAATTCCCGTATGTCAGCTTTATCTCCTGCACGCCGAGCGTTGTTTATTCCTGTCGTGGCAAGTACCGTAATATCAACGCCTTCTACACAAGCTTGCTCAATACAAAGCGAGTTCATCGATGCTGCGGTCATCATGCCGACAACATTACCTTCCCAGCCTTGAGTTTTTGCATAATCGCGTAGACTCCTATCCGGAGCCTCGCAAGAGGGTGAATTTTGGGGTACTTTTCGATTCACAATATGATCTGCTTTAATCAAGCCACCGTTCAAAATGGCAGAGCTCATCACTCGTTGCGGGGACGAAAAGGCGACATGTATATGATCACCATTGTGGTGTAGCTTGGTAAAGGTATTAATGTTTATAGTCATAGATATTCAAGATATTAATTACGACATTTCCTTGTTGCAGCTGACAAGTATCTGTCCCTGCAATTGATGCTATATTTCGTCGAAACATGAAAGACCTGTCTCAATTATTACGGTGATTCAAAATACCTTCAAGACACATAACGCCGTTCTAAGCGGCAATAGAATTGTTGGTTAAAATATGCGACGAAAGAGCATAAACCAACTATTTTTTGTCCAACTTGAAAACCCTTGTTAGTAAACTGTAGCACACAGCTTTAATTTCATTGGCTGAACAAATAATATTGATGCGTCCCGAAGCTTTTCCACAGGACCATAAGGTTCAAACCCATAAGCTTTATATAATTTTACAGCCGGTAAATTGATCGTTGTTACTGCTAAAGAAATATGGTCTAAATCCGAGTTTTTCGCCCATGCTATGATATTTTTAAGCAATAAACTACCAACCCCACGACCACGAACATCTGGAGAAACCCACATTTGATAGATATGAGCAGTTTTATCTTGGGGATTGTGAAGCAGCCCCCAAGCTAGACCAACAGCAATACCATTTAGTTCAGCAATAAGTGGCCGTGCATATTTCGCCCGATTCTTGGGATCAAGACGAGTAGCCCACTCACTATTTGAAAATAAAGACTCATGTTCATAACTACTACCAAATGAATCAGGGGAGTCTTGAAGAGACATGAGCCGAAGGTTCTTATATATCGCCCAATCATCCTTATTTATGACTCTTATATTCAACTCACTCACTTAGTTATCCTCTGCGACCAGACGCCCTATTAGGCGGCGATAAATTGTTGGTTAAAATTGCGAGGAACGAAGCTAGTCAGCTGTTCAACGTCCGTCCAGAGTAACTTATTTACGCTAAAACTTATAGCCAACATTTAATGTTATAGCTGCTTTAATTTCGTGGCCATGGCTCGAATCCCCCTGAATATGGGCTATGCCATCTTGAAGAGTATATCCAAGACCTGTTCCTACAACCCAACCATCTTCAGAGAAACCGTTAAGATGATAATCATAAGTAACAAATAAGAAGCCTCGACTACTCTGAATCTCATCCCTACCTGCAACAAGTCCAAAAGCATGCTTTGAGTTTTGACTAAAGGTCGTTTGAATCCCCGCCGAATATCCAACTAGCCCAAGTGAACCGTAATATTCACTAGATTCTGTTTTATAAGAGAACTGAGCGCCTAATACTCCACCATATTGGTGACCGAAACCGACAGTTGTTTCATATTCTCCGGCAGCGCTGGATAGAGCAATAAACGACAAAGCGATAATAATGTTTTTCATAAAAATCCATTTATAAAGAAAGAACTAGAGGACCCCCTAGCTTATTAGACGGGGAAAACTTGTTATTTACAAATCATTAACCACTTTGATTTTTATAATAGAAACTACCTTTATACTTTCAGTATATCAAGCGTTTATTGATTTCCTTTAATGAGCTTTTGAAGAATGCATGTTTTTATCACATATCTCTGGTGAAAGCGTGCAAAAAAGGTATATAACTTCGAGCTTAACCTATGGTCTCCCGAAGAGCTTCCACATGAGGAGGCAAAACCAGCTGAGATAGGGAGCAATTACTTCTATTTATATAACCCCGAGGAAATTTCTTTTGATAGCGACAAAAATAACCGCATTGTTGAATTTGCTTTTCACCCAAGCTTAAAGAAGCGCTATCAATTTAGCTGGCTTACCTCAAATTATCCACAATATGTCACTTTACAAATGAAAACAAAGCGTAAAATGGAAGTGCAATTAAGTGATGACCCACTTGTTGATAAAATATATTTGAAGTGTGGGTTATAGATGCGCTTAACGTCGAGGTGTTTATGTGGTTCCTATCATTGTTGTCACTGGTGGCAATGAGCCTGTAACAGATTTTGTGTAACTGCCAGTTTTAAATAAAGTCCTTTAAACGGCCTTCGAATTCAATCATAAATCGATTCAAGGCCGTTTTCCAGTATCCCATTGAGCGCGTTACTAATGATTACTTTTGCCACAAAACCGTCCTTAGAAATGGTAATTTTGAAGGTGTTTTTTGGTCACTGTTGATACGGTATGTTCCACCATAGATAAAAGTAAAAGTCTTTTGATAATGATTTCTATCAATGAGTCGTTAAGCCTAAAAATGAACAGAGCCACCATGGCGGTCATTGACTTTCTTAAAAATATAGATGAATTAAAAATCATATCTCCAAGGTGATTTCGGCCCCTGAGCGCTATGTACAAAGGCTATTTTTATATTGTTGGATCGAGTGATCTACACTGGGCAATATTTCCTCTTCGCAGCTGAATAGCTTTTCAGTTTATATGTCACCATCTTGAAAAACGGTCTGCCAAAGGTAGTGCGGAACACCATTGATTCTGATAAATACCTCGTCTAGGTAACAAGTATCCCCAAATTTTCCTTGGCTCTTCTTTATCTGACTACAATAATTACCACTAAATTTCATACACCATTTTCTGACAGTCTCATAACTAACCGAGATCCCTCTGGCTGCCAATAATTCTTCGATATCACGATAGCTTAGGGTAAATCGATGGTAAAGCCAAACTGCATGGCTGAATATTTGAGAAGGGTAACGGTAACCAGATTATATGTCGGCATTTTTCATACTCGGATTATCTCATAACTTCGAGCGAGGTCGATAAGTTGACAGCACCGATTATGAAGTTGCATACTTATTAGTGCAACGACATTAATTGGAGAATTGATTTATGGCGTTTAAATAGTTATAGAAACCTCAACCCTATTCTTGCCATTGCGCTTAGATTCATACAACGCTACATCGGCCTTTTTCAGCCAATCAACAGTGTTTCTGACATTCGATAGTTCGCTAAGACCCGCACTGATAGTAACTTTCCTATCAATTAAGTGTTTATCAAAGTTAGACTTTTCTACCTCAGACCTTAATGTTTCTAGTCTTGTTAAAGCATGTTCGATATTGGTACAAGGGAAAACAATGACAAATTCTTCTCCACCAATGCGCGCGAAAATATCTCTAGAGTTTAAGGATTTTATGGCCGTTTGGGCTAACTGCCTTAGCACATTATCACCAACGTCGTGGCCAAAGGAGTCGTTTACTGTTTTAAAATCATCTATGTCAACAATGGCTATGCAGTGCTTGTCTTCTGATTTAGCTAATTCTATGAGTTGATTGATATAATTAAAAGCGAATCGTCGATTTGGTATCTTGGTTAATGGATCTATGTTTGCGGCTGCATATAGCTTTCTATTCGTTCTAATAACTCCCCAAACAATTGCTAACAGAAGTAAAAATAAACATAAAAACAGGGCGAGCTGCCATCGAGTTTTACTTTGTTCATTCTTTAGTTTTTGCTCTGCTTTCTTGCGCAAAAATTGATTTTGTTGTGTTTCTAGCTCGACTGAAAGGTAAGCGACGTTTTGTTTTAATTGTTGCTCTCGTTCTTTCTGTATTTCATCTGACCAAGAGCTAAAATATGCTGAAGACGAATTAAAATGCCCTAACTCTGCATATGCTTTTGCTAATAGAAGCTTGGAGGAGGTAATCGAATATCGAAAACCACCAACATTTTCACTTGTAATGAACTTCTCAAATAGAGGGATCGCTTCTTCGAAATTTTGATTGTGGAAATACACTTCGCCCTTGAGCCTAGCGATATTGACTTGATTAACTTCAAGTTTATGCTTTGGAGAATCCAGCTTTATAATATTATTGAGCATGAGTTCAGCCTTTTCCCATTTTCCTATAGCAAAAAGTGAGTCTATAAATGTGAAGCGAATATTAAGATTATCGGGGTATTTATGAATGAGTGATTCGTATATAGCAATCGCTTCTGGCAATCTATTCAATTCAAAAAGAGCCTCAGCAATATATGACGAAACTTGTTTCTCTATGCCTTCAGCCGAAGAGCCGTAGCCTAAATCAAACAGCTTTTTGTTATCCGCTAGTATTTCATTTCCTACGTTAAGAACTCTGTCGTATCTCTGTAATATCCTTGCCGTATTAGCATCTACCAACTTTGAGTGAACTAAACCAAAGAGACTGCCACTATCGATTGCTAATTTATACATATCGTCAATCAAGTTGTAACTTTTTTTATATTGCAGCCTTTTTTCATAGTAATAGATCATGTAGTGAAACGAATAATAAAGTTTAGCTTCATCTTTTAATTTATTCGCCAGTACGGTTGTGTTTGTAAAAAAACGATTAACTTCAGCTTCTGAATATTCCTCATCTGACATGCAAGCAGTAGCAAATTGAGCATAGAGAATGTCCAGTTTATATCTTTCATCCCTTACAAGTAGGAGTAATTTAATCGCCTCTTCGGTTCTTGCCTTTCGGTCATGTCTGAGCTTGGCATCTGCTCCACCAATTAGTGCATCAATTTTTTGCTTTATTTCTTCTTCATTTAAACTGTTATTGTTGCTAGTAGCGAAAGCTGTGCTGAAATTGAACAGCGATAAAACAATATAAACAATATAAACAATGTATAAAGCGCTTTTTACATGTATAAACATGATTAAAATAGCTTGATTCTAACTTTATGAAAAATCGTTTCTAGCACCCTAACATCTCCTATTTTATTAGTAGAAATACAACAATAAATTCTTCCTCTTCCTATTATTATAGACTTATCTAGCAAAGCTAATTGAAGTTAATTTGACAGTGCCTCATATAGCTAATCAACTGAATTTCACACAAAAATGCACATTAATTAAGTCTAGTCTAATTAATGGATAAAAGAGTTTTTACTTTTTTGAAAATGTTATTTCTTTTGAGGATTGCTAGGATTTAGGAATGTCGAATTGCTGCTTTTGGCAATAGATCCCCATAGAAGTATCTCCGCGTAACTCTACTTCGTTCAAAAGAGCTAATGTCATCTATTGGCTAGCTAGAGAAGTATCTAATTCTCAATAATCAATGTTAACAAAGATACGAATATAGTCCTTTCAGTCAAAAAATATAAAATTAACGCTAGTAGTGCTGCATGTTTAATTGAAATTCCTGAAGACTTTTACAAACATGGCATAACAAGGGATAAAGTATCAGTAGGTCGTCAATTCGACTCCTGCATTCGGCTCCATGAAGATTCAGCATAAATATAGAGGCTTTTTTATTTACCTAAGAACAGGAGGAGAAGCGTTAAAAATTAGATTTATGATATAAAAGTTGTTGAGTTTATAATATGGGTCGCTATCGAGTTTATGAAACGGTCTCACTGATTTATAGGTTCCGGAGATCATTGTAAGAATTGATATGAGCATGGTTCATGGGTAATTTTGAAGACCTGTAAGACGGAGGTTCTAAAATGGGTTAACCCGCTTGGTGATATTGTTGGGGGAACTCAGATTGCATGAACCAGATAAGGGGCAATTTTGCTCTAATAGCCATTTCTTTAATGAGCTTGAATTGACTGAAATACATGCTACTATTCAATAAAGTAGTGAGGAATTGAAATGACAGGTGCTTCACATAAAAAACTGCTATTCGGAGCTTTAGTCTTAATACTCTTACATTCTTTCCTATCATTCACTTACGCTAGCACTTATGAAAGCGGCCCATTGAATACAAAAACCAGTCCCTCAGAAAATCTAAAACAAACACCCCTCTCGAGTACTTACTATTCTTCAATAGACAGAATAAACGCTAAAAATGGAATGCCAGAAACAACGATATATAGTATGGCAGCCGATAATGATGGTTTTATCTGGCTAGGTACCCCTACATCTCTTCTTCGATATGATGGTTATCAATTTAGAACTTATTCAAAGCAAAATGGTAAAACTGATCATCTGAATGCTTCTAGTGCAGGCAATATTTTTATAGACAGTAAGAGGAGAATGTGGATTGGCAGTTGGGGGGAAGGTCTAAGTGTTTATGATATGAATATTAACTTAATACACCAGTTCATTCATGTTCCATTTAGTAATGACTCAATCCCAAATGATCGTGTTCAAACTATTTACGAAGATAAATCAGGCAATATATGGATAGGTACAAATGGAGGTGGCTTAGCACTTTTCAACGAATCAACCACAAGTTTTACTCGTTATCAACATGACCCAAATATTAAAAACTCTCTCAGTCATAACCGAGTATGGAGTATTGCAGAGGATATTAATGGCTCAATATGGGTTGCTACATCAAATGGGCTAAACAAACTAGATATCAACACTAACTCTTTCGATATTTTTCTAGAAAACGAATATCAAAGAGATTCGTTGAGTTTTAGCCTTGTCAGAAGCTTATTAAGTGATAGTAAAGGCAGGTTATGGGTAGGAACACAAAATGGCTTTGGTGAATTTGACATCAACACTAATAAATTTAGACATATTGAGTTAACCAACCATAATGAGACTGCTATTATTTCCCGTATTCGTGAAGATAATAATGGGAATATATATATAGGCACCTTAGATGGTCTTTATTTATATAAGCCAAAAGATAATCAATTCTCTCTATGGAAGAAAACAGGAAAATATCAGCTACTAGCTCAAAATGATATACGAGATATTATGTTTGACCATGCAGGACTATTGTGGATAGCTACAAGATATAATGGTCTGATTAAAATAGATATGATGCCAGCAAGGTTCGAACATATAGATAGCTACACATCAGGTGCATTAACAAAAACATTCAAAAGAGCAAATACAATATTTTCCGATTCGAAGCAATTTATTTGGATAGGCACATCTAATGGGCTTATAAGATATGATCAAAGAATCGACTCAACAACTAAAATACAGATAAACGGCAAAGAATGGAGCGCTAACATTAGTGCTATCGACGAAGATTCAGAAGGTAATTTATGGATTGGTACTTATTCAGGTCTATATTTCTTAGATAATAGCCATACAAAACTGACTCTTAGAAATGATATAATCAAAGGTGGAACCAGTAACATTATCGATGAACTTATAGTCGATTCACACGACAATATATGGGTTAGTTTGACACACCAGGGCGTAATATTATACGACTCTTCTGGGCAACGTTCATGGTATCAATTTGATGAAAAAGATCCCACTTCGCTTAATGGGAACAATATTACCAAGCTATTTGAAGATAGCAACGGACGTATATGGATAGGAACTAACACAGGGGGAGTAAGTCGTTATGATTCTCTAACAAAAAGTTTCTTAAACATAAACAAGAAAGGCAACCCCAAATTTAGGTTGAGTGATGACATTATTACTGAAATCTACCAGACTCAAGACAGCAAAATATGGTTTGGTACACCTCGTGGACTTGATAAACTTGATATTGCATCTGGTGAAATAAAGCACTACAACATCAAAAGTGGTTTAGTTGATAACAATATTAAAAGTATCATTGAAGACGGCTTTGGTGAACTATGGGTAAACACAACACGTGGAATATCACAATATAAGTCAAGCGAGGATTTATTTACTAGTTACATTGGCAGAGATATTTTCAACAGTAATTCATTTTATCCCAGTAATGTTGCACTCGGTATTAACAATACACTTTTTTTTGGTGGTAGTGAGGGGGTAAGTAAAATTATATTAGCAAATATGAAACGGTCAACATACACCCCTAAAACACTGATTACCAAACTGTTAGTGGATGACAAAAGTATTAATATAAACGATGATAATGATGTGCTAAAACTTCCCCACGATACAAAACGAATAGAAATAGAGTTTGTGACCTTAGATTATCTAGAGCCTGACAAGAATTTATATAGCTACAAATTAGGGGGACTCATAGATAAATGGCACTCACCTTCAAAATCACAGGTGGCTACATTTACTAACTTAGATCCTGGTCTATACCAATTTAGCGTTAAAGGGGGGAATAGCTATAATGTATGGAGTACCGATTATCCCACAATCACTATAAGAATCATGCCCCCCTGGTGGAATATTTTATGGGTTCAAATATTACTTGCCTTATGTTTTTTCATATCTATACACTTATGGATACGATGGAAAGTAAAAACATATGAATTGCAAAAGCAACAATTGAAATTAGCAGTTAAAAGTCGAACCAAAGAATTAAATCAGTCTAACAAGTCCTTGAACATATCAAATCATGAATTAGAGCATACGATAGAGAAATTGGAATATTCGAAACTCGAATTAGTAAAGAAAGAGAAAATGGCATCTTTGGGGCAAATGGTGGCAGGAGTTGGTCACGAAATCAATACACCTATAGGTACATGTATTACTGCGTCTTCAGCATTACAAGATAGAATGAAAAACTTAAAAAACAACGTTGATAAGCAGAAGGTTACGAAGAAAAATATGCAGGACTTTCTATGTGAAGGTGACGAGTTAACAAGTTTGATTATTGGTAACCTGAATCGTGTTTGCGATCTAATTGACAAATTCAAACAAGTCGCAAATAAAACAGAAAACGAAATTAAAAAAACATTTAATTTTGCTACTTTTTTAGGCGAGGTAAAGAATTCATTTAAGTCGAAACAATGGGACAAAGAGTACCAAATAATAATTGATTGTCATGAGAGTATAATAATATCTAGCTACCCTGACGCACTAAAACAGGTGATATTGAATCTCCTTTCAAATTCAGTCATACACGGTTTTAAAAAGGCTGATGCTGGGGTAATATCAATCAAAGTATTTCAAAATGATGATACATACATTATTAATTATAAAGACAATGGTGTTGGTATTAGTACTGAATACCAAAAGGTTATGTTTGAGCCATTTGAGACTACAAGACGTGGTGCAGGGAGTTCAGGTTTAGGTCTGCTCCTTGTTTACAATTTAATAACTCAAGTAATCAGAGGTAATATCCAGATAGACGAAAAAGTGCCAAAAGGTGTTTCTTTTAACATTTCAATACCATCTTGAAAATCGATGGGGAAAAATATTCTGTTTAACTTTAATCATCTGTTGAAATTATGTCATATTTATTGTTAGCAAATAAAATTATGGAATAGCTTAAGCCTGTATCACAAGTGAGCAACGAATTTCGGTTATTAATACCCACTAAAGGCAAGGATGCTTTTCTTTAATGTTACTGATGAATGCTCTAAAGCTCACTAGCTCAATGTTAACAAAGATACCATATAGTCCTTTCAGTCTGAATAAACCTATAATTAGGGTGTTCAGATCATGTACAAAGAGATAGTAAGTATTATTTACTGTTCGTTTTAGAGGCGGTTTCAAGTCAAAGCTGTCCTATATCATTTTTGGAAAAAAGAACGAACACATTTTAGCAATTCTTCTGAAGTATAAGGCTTGTGTAGAATGTTTTTAATCAACATTTGATCAACCAATTCACTATGTGCATCATAATTAAAACCACTAACTAACTGTACTTTCATGTTTGGAGAGTCCTTCAATACTTGAGCGGCTAACTGATGACCATCCATTTCAGGCATAATGATATCCGTCACCATTAAATCAATATTTTCCTCCGCCAGTTTTTTCAAAGCATCTATTCCACTTGTAGCACTAAAAACTTGATAACCTTGTTCACAGAGTAATTCCATTGCGAATTCACACAATAATTCTTCGTCATCCACTACCAATATGACTTCGTTACCTTTCAAATCGTTTTCGTCTTTAGCAATAACACTAATATCTAAATCAGCCTCGACCTGTAAGCGTGGAAAATAAAGAACTATCTGTGTACCGTGATTAGGCTCAGACAGAACATTGATAGCTCCTCCTGAACGTTGCAAAAAAGCAAACACTTGCGATAACCCTAGCCCTGAGCCTTCGTCACCTTTAGTGGAGAAATAAGGCTCAAATATTTTTCCTTTAATAACCTCATCCATACCACAACCTATATCTGTTACACTGAGTAGCACATAATCTCCTTCAGTTAACCCCAGCATTTTGGCCTCAATATTATTGATAGATTGATTACAGGTTTTTATTGTTAACTCAGCATTAGTCACATCATCCATGGCATGCATCGCATTAATACTCAAATTTAAAATAGTATCTTCCAAGTCACTGAAATCAAGTAATACAGACCAAATAGCATCATCAAGATCAAGTGATAAATTAATTCGTGCAGTAAGATATTTCTGCAGTACATCCTGTTGTTGAAGTAATAAAGTATTAATATCTAAGACTTCTGCATTAGATGACTGTTTTTTGGTGAATGAAAGCAATTTTTTTGTAAGCTTGCTCCCTCGTTCACCAGCGTGATGGATATGATTGGCATAATCAGACAGTTTAGCGGGATCATTTTGTAGATTTTTAAGTAACTCGGAGTAGCCCATTATAATACCAAGGAGATTGTTGAAGTCATGAGCAATACCTCCCGTGAGTTTCCCCAGAGCTTCCATTTTTTGTGATTGATGAAATTGTGATTCAATTTTCTGTCTTTCCTCGTCAGAGACTATGCGAGAAGATATTTCAGTTTTAAGGCGTTTATTAATGTACAAGATGTATAATATTATTATCAATACAAGCGTTGTTATTGGTAAAACCCATAATAGGATAGTTTTGGTTTCGACTCCTGATTGAACTTTGATGGATAACCAAGAATTTGCAATGGTTGCTTTTTGTTTATCGGACATACTCGCAATTACTTTGTTAAAGATGGGAACTAAAGGTTCGAGACCTTTACGAACAGCTATAGATAGTTCAAATTTATAAGGTGTAAATCCCGTTATATGTATATCTGTATATTGTGCTCTTTCAATTTCATAATTGATGATAGCAATGGCTTCGATAAAAGCATCTATTTCGCCATTGTGTAATTTCTCTAGCCCTTCTTGAACTGATGACATTAGTTTAATATCTATTTCAGGGTGATTGTTGCCAACTAATTCAAAAGCATAACCAGGCTGAACCCCAACAATTTTATTATTTAGGTCATTCATATCTTCTGCATAAAAAGTGTTTTTTTTGGTAGCAATAGCGGTATGGGATTCAAAGTATGATTCTGAAAATTTTATTTTTTTAGCGCGCTCTGGTGTTTTGATTATATCTAACATTATATCAATATTGCCCAGCTGAAATTGTTCAAATGAATTTTCCCATGAATTACTCTTTATATAATTTATGTTAATATTCAAAAGCTCACTTATAGCCTGAGTGTAGTCAGCCACAATGCCGTCAACGACTTCATCTGAATTCAAAAAACCAAAAGGATAACTTGCTAAACTTATTCCAGCACTAAAGGATTGATTGCGCTGTAACCAATTAATTTCTGCAAGGGTTAATGTAGAAAGGTTTGCCTTATTTTTGAAAAAAGACTTATGTAATGGTAGCCATTTTTTTTCTAACTCTATAATTAATTCAATAGGAATATTTTCAAGACCTCTATTGATTGTACTCAATAACTCATCCTGGCCTTTACCTAATGTGGCATGAACTTCGTTCTCTAATAAAATTTCATCACTCAAAGTAAAAACACCCGTTAATTCAAGTTTAGCTAGATTCGAATTAAGTGAAGGTAATTCACCAATGAGTGCATCCACTTCACTATTGAGTAACATGTTAATGCCATCAACTGTTGATTTGTAATAATGAAGCTTAAGTGAAGGGTAATGCTTTTTAATATATTCTGCTTGGTAGGTTCCATAATAAACTGCAACCCTTATATTTTTGTGCGAGGCTAATTTCGATGTTTTTGAAATTTTATTATTGTAAAGTATTCCTGTTTTCACTCTATGAAACGGTAATGAAAAATCTGCCCATTGTTTACGATTTTCATTAATAAATAATCCTGCAATAACGGCTTCATTATTTTTTGCATATTCAAGTGCTATGTCCATAGTAGTTATTTCAAATTCTATTGGTAAGCCAGTCGTTTTTGACCACAACCTCCAAAATTCAACATAATATCCAGTTTTATCACCGTTTCGTAATGAAAAATAAAATGGAGGGTCATTAGGGCTGACAATTTTGATAGGCTTTTTTATTTGTTCCGCTTGCAAATTTATAGATGAAAATAATAGCAGCAGAATACAGATCCCAAACAATGTTTTAAACCAAGATATGAAAGTTCTTGTCATATTTAAACCATAAACCATAAACTATACATTATTATCCACTGTCTAAACTGTAGTTGCATTGGAAATATTTATCAAATTCCGGGAGGCTTCTTAGTTCTCTTTCATTCAAGTTGTATTAAAACTTCCAAAGTCAGTTTTTTACAGGTCTACGTAAATTAAAGGGTGGTTTCACATCAAACGCACTATAGGGTTTAAATGGAGTTTTAATTGTAGATAATTTCCAATTACTCAAATTCGAAATGGTTTTCACACAGTCTGCGAACAAAGCAAACTAAACTAGATTGATTTTTAAGATCTTCAATGGTGGCTTTATTCGTATTCAGACTTAATGGATTATTTGCAAAAAACATCACTAAAAAGCTCATGCTTTTGGTTATAAGGAACGTCAGCTTCACGCCCTGAGGCATTCAACAAGTATTTTATGCAGCCAATAAAGGAGAGTTTCTTTCCTTTAACGCTTTTAAATATTTGGATTCATCATAAGGTATTTTCGTTTTCCAACATTTAAATACAAT
>Ga0209291_1000276_pt1 | contig 50689 bp, 47 predicted proteins | sample GOMGulsemesocosm_FD_184633 | JGI IMG/M metagenome (GOLD analysis project Ga0209291, IMG submission 184633) | Methane-oxidizing microbial communities from mesocosms in the Gulf of Mexico - GOM9B Gulf of Mexico (SPAdes) (version 2) | ecosystem: Environmental > Aquatic > Marine > Cold seeps...
TTGCACCGTGATCAGAGAAGTTTGCTTCACCAATACAGTACAATCCGTCAACTGTAGTCATTAAGTTATAATCAACCCAAACACCACCCATTGTATAGTGTGTTGCAGGATAAATCATCATTGGAGTCTTGTAAGGATCCTCATCTACAATCTTGTTGTACATTTGGAATAAGTTACCGTATTTTGCTTCAACGATAGCTTGCCCTAACTCATATACTTTATCAGCAGAAGGATTATTAATTCCTTTTAATTTTGCTTGTTCGTTACCGTAACGAGCAATTGCCGATTTAAAATCTAAGTAAACTGCTTCTCCTGTTTTGTTTACACCGTAACCAGCATCACAACGTTCTTTTGCTGCACGAGAGGCAACATCACGAGGAACTAAGTTACCAAAAGCAGGATATCTTCTTTCTAAGTAATAATCTCTTTCTTCTTCAGATAAATCTGTAGGTTTTTTGCGTCCTTCACGAATGGCCATTACATCGTCCATACTTTTAGGAACCCAAATACGTCCGTCATTACGTAATGATTCTGACATCAACGTTAATTTAGACTGGTAATCACCAGAACGTGGAATACACGTTGGGTGAATTTGAGTATAACAAGGGTTTGCGAAATGCGCTCCTTTTTTATGAATCTTCCATGCTGCAGTAGCATTCGATCCCATTGCGTTTGTAGATAAGAAATATACGTTACCGTAACCTCCAGTTGCAATTACAACTGCATGTGCTGAATGACGCTCAATTTCTCCAGTAATTAAGTTACGTGCAATAATTCCACGTGCTTTACCATCAACTTTTACAACGTCTAACATTTCATGACGGTTGAACATTTCAATCTTACCACGAGCAATCTGACGGTTCATTGCAGAGTATGCTCCTAATAATAATTGTTGTCCTGTTTGTCCTTTAGCGTAAAAAGTTCTTGAAACTAATACCCCTCCAAACGAACGGTTGTCTAACATTCCACCATAATCACGTGCAAAAGGAACTCCTTGAGCAACACATTGATCAATAATGTTTGCAGAAACCTCAGCCAAACGATGTACGTTTGATTCACGAGAACGATAATCACCACCTTTTACAGTATCGTAAAATAAACGGTAAGATGAATCACCATCTCCTTGATAATTTTTTGCTGCATTGATACCTCCTTGAGCGGCAATTGAATGCGCTCTACGTGGAGAATCTTGATAAGCAAATGCTTTTACGTTATATCCTAATTCAGCTAAAGTTGCAGCTGCAGAACCTCCTGCTAAACCTGTTCCAACCACAATAACATCAATGTTACGTTTGTTAGCTGGATTTACTAAATCAATATTATTCTTGTAAGAAGTCCATTTATCCTTTAAAGGACCCTTTGGTGTTTTTGAATCTAAAGCCATACTAATTGTATATTAATGTGAATGATTGAAATGGTGTACTAATGCAATAATCATAAATCCTACAGGAATTAAGATAGCGTAAAGTTTACCAAAAGTTTTCAACCCTTTAGTATATTTATTGTTTGCTCCCATTGACTGGAATGCAGAATTGAATCCGTGTAATAAGTGCATTGCTAAGAAAGCAAAAGCTCCAACATAAGCACCTACTCTTACAGGGTTATGGAATTTTTCTTGTAATTCATGGAAATATCTTAATTCCCCGTTGTGTAATCCTGACCAGTCACCTTGAATAAACTTGGTGTTTATTTCTGGGAACCAGAAGTCAATGAAGTGTAATACAACAAAAGCTAAAATTGCTAAACCAGACCAGATCATGTTTCTACTCATCCAAGTAGAATTTGCTGCTCCGTTGTTTTGTGCATACTTTACTTTTTGCGCATTTCTGTTTTTAATTTCTAAAACAAACCCCATTACAAAGTGAAAAACAACTCCGAATATTAATACAGGTTGCATAGCATACTGTATTAAAGGGTTGGTTCCCATAAAATGAGAAAGGTTGTTAAATGTTGCTCCGTGATCTGGAAAAATTGATGTTATGTTAATTACAAAATGTTGTAATAAGAAAAACATTAGGAAAAATGCAGAGATTGCCATAGCAAACTTTCTTCCAATTGATGATTTTAATAATCCGCTCATTGTATATTTTGAGTTAGTGAAATTCAAGCAAATTTAATTTTAATACCGTGTTAAACAAAAATATCAGGTGTTTTTATCACTTATTTAGAATGTATTTAAAGTAAACTATGATTATATTTAGCCTGTATTTACACTATTCCGAATGAAAATTTTCCTTTTATCTATCAGTGGGAGTTTATACTCTACACAACGTTTATTTAATGAGGCTTCCAAAATGGGGCATTATATTAGAATTATCGATCATACAAAATGTGCTATTTTATTTGATAAAAACCAGCCTAAAATACTCTTCAATAATGAGGATATCACTAATTTTTCAGATGCTATAATCCCAAGAATTGGAGCTTCATTTACAGAACATGGATTGGCAATTGTAAATCAGTTTGAAAAAACGGATAGTTATACCATTGCAAGTTCACAGGGTATTTTACTGTCACGTAATAAGTTGTTTACCATGCAGCATATGGTGAAGAATAATATTCCAATTCCAAAAACATTATATACTAAGGATACATTGTTGTTAAAAGAACAATTGGATTTATTAGAAGGAGAGCAGTGTATTATTAAATTCCTTGAAGGAACACATGGTTTAGGTGTAATGTTAGCAGAAAGTAAGAAATCAGCAATATCTATTATTGAAACAATGCACAGTTTAAATAAGCCAATTTTAATTCAGGAGTTTGTAAAAGAATCTAATGGAGAAGATATTCGCGCTTATGTTGTAGGAGATAAAGTTGTGGCAGCTATGAAGCGAAGTAGTGATGGAAAAGATTTTAGGAGTAATGTACATCGTGGAGGAAGTACTACAGTAATTGACATGACTTCTGAAGAAAAACAAATAGCGGTAAAAACAGCGCAATGTTTAGGTTTGGATGTAGCAGGAATTGATTTGATCCGTTCTAAAAATGGACCTTTAGTAATTGAAGCGAATTCAACTGCAGGATTAGAAGGAATTGAAAAAGCTACACGCGTGAATGTAGCTAGAGAAATTATAAAATTAATTGAAAGAAATGCCGGTTAATAGTATAAAACACATATATAATACAATTATAGCACCGGGAGAACAAAAAGTGCTAAAACTACCAATTGGGTCATTGCCAACAGGTACCCCTATAAAAATTCCAGTTTATATTTTTAATGGGAAAGAAAAAGGACCAACAGTATTACTCCAAGGAGGGTTACATGGTGATGAAATTAATGGGGTAGAAACCTGTAAACGTATGTTGGTAAATGAGTATTTTACCAATATAAGAAAAGGATGTGTAATTGTAATTCCGTTATTAAACGTGTACGGATTTATTCATTTTTCGAGAGAATTACCTGATGGTAAAGATGTAAACAGAAGCTTTCCGGGTTCTAAATCTGGATCCTTAGCAGGTAGGATAGCCTATTATCATACTCATGAAATTTTACCGCATGTTGATTTTGGAATCGATTTTCATACTGGTGGTGCTATGCGTAGTAATTTCCCACAAATTAGATACACACCTAATTGTTCGAAGAGTAAAAAGTTAGCTAAGATTTTTAACGCGCCTATACAGTTTGAGTCTAGTTTAATAAAGAAATCATTTAGAGCAACTGCAGAAAAGAAGGAAACACCAATATTAATATTTGAAGGAGGGGAAAGCATGCGTTTTGATGAACTTTCAATTAATGAAGGAATACAAGGAGCATTGCGAGTTTTGGCAAAACACGGAATGATTGACACACATTCATTAGCTACTAAAAACAAGAATAAAACAATTGTCTTAACAGATAGAAAATGGTTAAGAGCTCGTAAAGGAGGGATATTTACATCAAACATCCATAATGGCGAAGCGATTGAAAAAGATCAAGTTTTAGGGTATATAACAGATGCATACGGGAATAGAAGTACGGTTGTAAAAGCTCCTTTTGACGGTTATGTTTTCTGCATCAATAACCATCCGTTAGTAAATCAAGGAGATGCCTTGTTTCATATTGGAAAGAAGAAATAATTTAAAAATATAATAATAGCCACTTGTTCACATTTGGCTATTTTCTAAATAAATATAAAATGACAACACAAGAAGTAGCAAATAGATTAGTTGAATTATGCCGACAAGAAAAACATCCGCAAGCACAAGCAGAACTATATCACAATGATATTGTAAGTGTAGAAGATGAAAAATCAGGTGCTCCTGTTACAAAAGGGATGGAGGCTATTAGAGCCAAAACTGTTGTTTGGGATGAGTCCGTTTTAGAAATACATAGTGCATTTGTATCTGACCCTATTGTAACAGGAAATCATTTTGCGGTGACAATGGAAAACGATATTACCTTTAGCGATAAAGGAAGAATTCAGATTAATGAAATTTGTGTGTACGAAGTACAGCAAGGGAAAATTGTTAGAGAGCAGTTTTTTTATGATATGTAACCAAGACTATCTGACTGAGCTTGTCAAAATATGTTAATGGTTATAAATATTTTGACAAGCTCAGTCAGATATCTGTAACTTTAAATAGCCCAATTAAAGTTACAAGTGTTTTAAAATTCCAGAATCAAAAGGAGTCCATATGGCGGTCTTTATTTCTGCTTTTTTCAAAACATTATTTGTCCATGTATTACAAGTTTTTAAGCAGGAGTAACTCCCATTTGCTTCGTAGAAACAATCATTATTTCCATATGAATGCCCTTCAATTTTCAAGAAACTGTTATTCTTATCTGATTGAAAAGAATTGATAAATGATTTGTTTAAATATTTTATTTGTTGGGAGCAAACAGCAATATTCTTCCATTTGTTATTGGTTTCAGCATATTCAGTGATATGCATTGCGGTATCACTTTTTAAGAATACAGCATTAAAGGCTGTTGAAAAAGTTAAATCTCCCCAAGTAGGCGTGTGTAAGTAAAAACCTTTATCTCCCCAGCCAAAAGCAATAAATTTGGTATTGGGATGTACTTGTAGGTTTTTAAGAATATTTTTATCAATACTCTCAATTGGAATAATGATATCAGTATGTACACCGTTACTGGAGGCATATATCATATTTTGTTTTTGACTCTTAAAACTTTTTGGATTAGTGGCTATATTAGAGCAAATCCAAGCAGTTAATAAGTAGAGAACTACAAATCCAAAAAAGAATAATAGTATTCTTTTTGAGAATTTGATTATATGTTTAAGTGTTTTTACTATCATTATAATTACTCAATTATCGGAACCAATCCTCTAAAGCCCATATCAACTACTTGTTCACCAGCATCTGGTTCAAATTTACCGTCAGCAGTCACTTCAGTCCATTCAAAACTATTATTAGTGGTTAATGATATGGTAATTACTACGTTTTCTGTTTCATTTCCAGTAATTGTAAGTCCACCAGCGAATTCGCCAGTAACTACGCATGATCCTGCAGGAACAGGAGAGGTAGCAGATAATGGATTAGGTACTGTGGTTGCCGGAGCGTTACCTTCACTAGTAGTTCCTAAGGTTTCAAAAGCCCAGTATCCTTGTAATTTATTATCATTTACAACAACTGTTTGTGTATTTACTTGGTGAGAAGTAATGTAATTATTAAAACCAACGAAACTTGCTAAAGTTCCTGTATAATCATTACCTTGGTATAAGAAATCGATATCATAATTTTGATAGGTTAATGATATTCTTGTCCACTCATAAGTGCCAGCCAGTATACTACTCAAAGGAATTGACAAAAAAACTTCGTTTTCGGTGACAACTTTTGCCGATTGAAAATCTACCGCATTTGATCCTCCAACCATAGTTTCATCTCCTTTATAAATAATTTCACCTGCACCTAAAGCGGTAAAGGCGGTGGGAGCAAATTCGATATAATGTGCACTCATCATATTAAAATTAGGTGATTGAGCAGCATTTCCAACAGTAATGGTTTCTGGCAATCCAAAATTATCTAATCTGACTTGAGTGTCGTCAAATTTGAATTTTACAATTAGCTGTGGTTCTGTTTCTGGAATAGGAGTAGTTGAATCATCATCATTACTACATGAAAATAATAGTATACTGATTAACCCTAAAAAAATATGTGTTGTTTTCATAATGAGAAGGATACTAAATTATTCTATTACTAAAGAAACGTTGCTTTTAGTCAATTTCGTATTCACCTCTACCATATATTCCCCTTTTGGTAAGTAATACTTGCCATTTTTATTTTTAGAGATTATAAGTGGTTCAGTTGAATTCTCTAATATTTCCTTTCCTTTTTCTGAAATAGTTAAATCGTAATTTATAGTATTAAAACCTTTTTCAATAGTTGTGATAAACTGTTGTAACTCATTACCATCTTCTGTTAGAATTGAAACCGTAATTTTTGTTTTTGAATTACCATAGGCTTGTATTGAAATAGTAGGTTCTTCCGCTTTTAGCCATTTACTCCATGAACTTCCCCAATTGGAATTATGTTTAATATAGGGGATTTGAGCAACATATAATGGATCATTTTTAAAGGCATGATATTCTTCAAAAATGCCCACATTAGTTTTATATAAACTACGTCCGTGTGTAGCTACTAGTAAATCGTTTGTTTGTGATCGTATTACTAAATCATGTACTGCTACATTTGGTAATCCATTAGAAAAAGCTTCCCAAGAAGTACCTTTATTAAAAGAAATATATAATCCGTTATCGGTACCTAGGTATAGGATATTTTCATCGTTAAAATCTTCTTTAATTACATTTATAGACGCTTTAGGCAGGTTGTTTGATATTGATTTCCAAGTTTTTCCGTAGTCTTCTGAAAGGAATACATAAGGGTTAAAATCATCAAATCGATATCCATTTAAAGTAACATATACTCTTGATTTCAAATGACTAGAAGCGATAACTCTAGAAACCCATAAATCCTTAGGTAATGCACTTGTTATATTCGCCCATTTTTTGCCTTTGTTTTTAGTTACATATACCAATCCGTCATCACTTCCCGTATAGATTAACCCTTCTTTTAAAGTTGATTCTGAAATAGAAGTTAGTGTTCCATATGCGACATTTCCTATTTTTCCTCCTTGAGTAAGATCGTCAGAAATAGCTTCCCAATCATCTCCTTTATTTTCAGATTTCATTAATTTATTTCCACCTAGGCACATTACATCTTGATTATGAGGCGATAATAAAATAGGGGTTTGCCAATTGAATCGATATGGTTTTTCTCCTAAATTATGTTTTGGTTGGATGTATTTTCTCTTTTGTGTAGTTCTATTGATTCTATAATAATTACCAAACTGATATCCTGTATATACAATGTTATTGTCTCTATTATCTATTTGCACTTGCATACCATCGCCACCCATCAAACTCTGATAAGGATACTTTCCAGATTGGTGCCAGCTTTTATCTTCTACATGATTATTTGGTCCAAACCAAACTCCATTATCTTGTAAACCACCATACACATTGTACGGTTCTGCGTTATCGACATTTACCGTGTAAAACTGAGCTACAGCTGGATTGTTACATTTTATCCAGTTTTCACCATCATCATAAGAAATGTTTACACCACCGTCATTCCCATCTATTAAATGACCGCTTAATTTAGGGTTTACCCATAAGGATTGATGATCCGCATGTACATTTTCCTTACTGATAGATGTAAATTTTTTTCCACCATCATCCGATTTGATAATAGGTACTCCACACAAGTAAATTTTGTCTTTGTTTTTAGAGTTTACACGAATTTCTCCAAAGTAATATCCATAGGAGAAAAACAAATCATCTAAATAATCGGCATGCGTTTTAGTCCATGTTTTTCCAGCATCATCACTTCGGTATACTTCTGCACCAATTACAGGCGTGTCAAACAACTTAGAATTTGCGGTATATAAATACGTAGCAATATCTACAGGTTTAGCTTCTCCAGATCGGATTAGTTGTTTTACATTTTCAGCACGATACTTTTCTTGAAATCCGTTTCGTTTTAAAAATCCATTTAATTTTTTATCAGAAAGGTCTAGAAAATCCTCGACTGACATCTGTTTAAAGTCTTCTTTAGTTAATCCCTTTTTAATAACAGTACTGTCTTTTTTTCTTCTATTTTGATTGTCTAAAACCGCATATAGTGTGTTTGAATCATACACTGTTAGTCCAATTCTACCGATTCCATTTCCTGTAGGAAATCCCGAACCTGTATTAATTTTAGCCCATGTTTTTCCTGCATCAATACTTTTATAAATTCCAGATTCAGCTCCATTCCCAGTAAAATTCCATGCTTTACGTTCACGTTGCCAAGCAGCAGCATATTGAATATTGAAATTATCAGGTTGTACTTTTAGATCAATTACACCTGTGTTTTCAGAAATAAATAACGACTGTTCCCATGTTTTCCCACCATCAATTGTTTTAAAAATTCCACGTTGTTTATTTGGGGAATATAGATGCCCAATAACGCCTATAGCAACCTCATCTGGATCATTCGGATTGATTGCGATACTTCCAATATGGTGTGAGTCTGTTAAACCAACATTAAGCCAGGATTTACCATTATCAGTACTTTTTAAAATACCAACTCCTGCATAAGATGAACGGGATGAATTGTTTTCTCCTGTTCCTACCCAGATGGTTCTTGTATCCCAATGTACAGCAATAGCACCAATATTTTGTGTTTCTGCCGTATCTAGAATAGGAGTGAACGTTGTACCGTTATTTTTGGTATGCCATAATCCGCCAGAAGCATAAGCTGCATAAAATTCATTTGGATTGTTAGGGTTCACCTCTAAGTCTACCACTCGACCACTCATAATCGTTGGGCCAATACTAGTAAACGGAATGTTTTTTACAAGAGATGTTTCTTGTGCTATTGTTACTGAAGTAACAAAGAGGATTATTAGGGATAATAAAGATTTCATAGATGAATTATATTATAACGATAAAAGTACATAAATTATGGAATACATAATATGTTTATTAAAACCTGTATTTTTGATACTCATTTTAAATAACGCTCACACTAAAAATGACAGAATCAAATACATTATCGGAGTACTTAAAAAAGGTGATAAATGATGATCAGTTAGATGATCACATCCCAGAAATCATCAATTCATTTTCTTCCTTACAATTAAAGAAAAATGATTTTTTTGTAGAAGAAGGGAAAGTTTGTACTTATTTTGGATTTATTGAAAGTGGTATTTTACAACATTCTAGTATTGTTTTAGGTGAAGAAAAAACAACCTATCTAGCTTTGAAAAATTCCTGTGTAGCCGCTTTAAAAAGTTTTTTAAAAAAGACTTCTTCTAGGAAAAATATAAAAGCATTAAGTGATTGTACCCTTTGGGTGATTGATTGCGATGTTTTTAATACCCTTATAAAAAAGAATAAAGCTTTCCATACGTTCTATTTCAACCTGATAGAAAATCAAATATTTTTAATTGATGATTATCGGATAGATTTATTAACCTTAACACCAGAAGAACGGTATCATAAACTCTTGGTAAACGAACCAAATTTACTACAAGAAGTTCCATTACATTACTTAGCTTCATTTTTAGGCATTTCTTCAAGGCATATGAGTAGAATCCGAAAAAATATAAAATAAGGACATATGGCTAGTGGATTAAAAATAATCTTGGTTATTTTTGAATTTGAATAAACACTACAAAAACATAGATCATGAAATACGCACCAATTAAAAGCGAATTATTCGTAACGAATCGTAAGAATTTTGCAGCACAAATGAAACAGAGTAGTTTGGCTATTTTTAATTCGAATGATATTTACCCTGTAAGTGCTGATAGTACATTACCATTTGCACAACATAGAGATATCTTTTATTTAAGTGGTGTTGATCAAGAAGAAAGTATTTTAGTATTGTTTCCTGATTGTCCAAAACCTGAGCATAGGGAGATTTTATTTTTAAAAGAAACGAACGAACATATTGCTGTTTGGGAAGGAGAGAAGTTAACTAAGGAAAAGGCTTTTGAAACTTCAGGAGTTAAAACAGTATACTGGTTACAAGACTTAGAAAAAGTGTTGTTTGAAGTCATGACACAGTGTGATACTGTGTACATAAATACTAATGAGCATTATCGTGCGAATGTAGAAACAGAAACTCGTGAAGCACGTTTTACAAAATGGTTGTTAAAAAAATATCCTGCGCATTCTGTTGCTAAGGCTAACCCAATCTTACAGCGCTTACGTTCTGTAAAGCATCAAGTGGAGTTGGATTTAATTCAACAAGCTTGTGATATTACCGAAAAAGGATTTCGTAGAATATTAGATTTCGTGAAGCCAGGAATATTCGAATACAATATTGAGGCAGAATTCATGCATGAGTTTTTAAATAACCGTTCTAAAGGTTTTGCATATACGCCAATTGTTGCTTCAGGAAATAATGCGAATGTATTACATTATATAGAAAACAATCAAGAGTGTAAAGCAGGGGATTTAATTTTATTGGATGTTGGTGCGGAGTATGCTAATTTCTCTTCGGATATGAGTAGAACAATTCCTGTTTCAGGACGTTTTACAGATCGACAAAAAGAAGTGTATAATGCAGTTAATCGTGTTAAAAATGAAGCAACACAATTATTGACTCCAGGAACTATTTGGGCCGATTATCATGTTGAGGTTGGGAAACTAATGACTTCAGAACTATTAGGATTAAACTTAATTGATAAAGCTGATGTTAAAAATGAAGATCCAAAATGGCCAGCGTATAAAAAGTACTTTATGCACGGAACTTCTCATCATATGGGATTAGATACCCATGATTACGGAATTTTAACAGAGCCTATGCAAGTAAATATGGTGTTTACTGTTGAGCCAGGAATTTATATTCCGGAAGAAGGTTTTGGTATCCGTTTGGAAGATGATGTAGTGATTCAAGAAAAAGGAGATCCTTTTAACTTAATGCGTAACATACCAATTGAAGCAGAAGAAATTGAAGACATAATGAACCCGTCATAGACGGGGTTTGAGAACAAAAAGGCTATCTAATTTAGATAGCCTTTTTTATTAAGCTCTATTTAACTTCTTAAATTATGCGTGGTAATAACGTTCTCTATAAATTTTACCATCTTTCCATTTAGTAGCGACGACTTGTTCTGAAAGTAGTGTACTTCCGTCTTTTAATTTTAATTCCATTACAGCTGTATAAAATGAATTGTTTCCTTGTACCGCAACGTCCTTTACTTCATATCTTATAAACTCTTCTAGCTGATTGTTGATGAAGTCATGTTCGAAATCTAAATTGAATTGTTTCCCTTTTTTTGGTTCACCATTCGCTTCTCTTAATTCAACATCGTCGTGTAAATAAGTTTCCATTGCTTCAATAAATTTTGCCTCAGCAAGTAATTCATGAACATGTTTTAAATTTTTCTTTATTGGATTTGCCATGATTTTTGTTTTTTAGTTAGTTGTTACTGAAAATTTCCCTGATTCCACTTTAGGAAAATCTATTTCAGTTTCTGCTAAGTGATTTACATAATTTGTTAAGGTGTTAGAAACCACATTTAATACAATTTCTAAAATATCACCATCGTTATATCCAGCTTCTTTTACGGTATTAATTGCTTCGGTAGATACTTGTCCTCTGTTTTCTGTTACTGCTTTTGCAAATTGCAAACCTACTTGTGCTTTTGCATCATCTGCAATACCTTGCCTGCTCTGTTCTGTTTGCTCTTCCGTTAAACCATTCATTTTACCAATGGTAGTATGTGCCGATAAACAGTAATTACAGTTGTTTGTTTCTGCAATAGCTAAAGCTAATTGTTCTCTATATTTATTTGTGAAATTTCCGCTTGCAGTTAATTCTCCTAAGCTTAAATAGGTTTGTAAGGTAGCGGGGGAATTTCCAAACACTTTTATTAAGTTTGGTATAAAGCCTAATTTCTTTTGTACAGCATCAAATAATTCTTTTGACTTTCCTGTTGTTGTTTCTGGGTTTAGTGTTTCTATTCTTGTACTCATAATATTAATTTTTTAATGATTATTATTTGTTTGATTTAGTTTTGCATTCACATAATTTTCTTTCAGGAAGTTGCTCATTGTATTCCTGATATCCCCAGCAATTTGGGCATTGTTTTTCAGTTGAATTTTCCATAATTACAAGTTTTTTAATTGATTTAAGTGCCCTTTTAGCATTCCTTCAGAAATTAGTCCGTTATGTCTGTTCACTTCTTTTCCTTTATGTAAGTAAACTAATGTCGGGATGCTTCGTACACCAAACTGGGCAGCTAATTCTCTATTAGTATCTACATTAACTTTTCGTACAGTAACTTCTCCTTTAAATTCATCTGCTAACTTGTGAACAGTAGGTAAAAGCGTTTGACAAGGACCACACCAATCTGCATAAAAATCGATTGCTACAGCGTTGTTATTTGCTACTGTTTCTTGAAACTCATTTTGATTTAATTGTATGTCCATCTTTTCTTTGTTTAGTACTCCTGGTTAGAGGAGTTGTTTATTGATAGTACAAAGATGCGACAGGAATAGGCTTCAAAAAATGGACAAAAGTTCCTTATGATTGGACTGGTTACTTTTTATAGTCTGTTTTGAAGAGTAATGGAGATTTTGTAGTAGATTTTGTAAAGAATCTTGTAAAGTAGGCAGGATCATTATACCCTAAATTAAAAGCTATTTGTTTTACAGAATCTGAAGAGTATAGTAATTGTCGTTTTGCTTCAAGGATGATTCTGTTTTTTATAAAATCACTTGGAGTTTGTAAGCCTATCTTTTGAAAATGTTTGGTAAGTGACTTTGGGGAAATACCCAAACGGTTTGCATATTCAGTTACAGAATGGAGTGTTTTGTAGTTTTGCTCAACTAATAAGCTGAAGCCTTTAAAAAGTTGCGATTCTACATCGTCTTTTATTTGATAATGTGCTGTTTTAATGCGAACAGCGTGAACAATAAACTGTTTTAAATACGCTTGTAGCATATCATATTGACCAGTTTCGGATTGTTTTAATTCATCAACTAAACTGGTTATAATAAGCTCTAGTTTTAGAGTATCGTTTTCCGATGGTTGTAAAAACGGAGTGTCATAAATATTATTAAAAAGCACCCCGTTGCAGGCTACTTCTTTATCATGGGTTTGTATGCAATAGAAATCTCTTAAGAAAGTCAGCTTATAAGCTTCTTCAATAGCCTCTGAGTCCACTGAAAAAACTTGACCCGGTGATAAAAAAAAGAGTGTATTGCTTTCAAACGAATAGTTTTCAAAATCAATATGATAAATTCCAGAACCTTTCTTAATCCAGTAAATACTATAAGCATCTACTTGTTCGGGTTCGTTCATAACACAAGCTTTATCAAACTGAACTACACCTAAGGAGAAGATGTTTTTATAGGTGTATTTGGTAATATCTTGTATAGCCACAGGATTGATTTTTAAGTTTGTCGTAAATAATAGGTATTCATTAACCCACCAGTGGGTTTAATTATCAAAAGCTTGCCATAAAGGAAATGCTAGTGATTAACTCATGCCTTCTATTACTTGAAACTAGGATATTGATTAGTACAATATAATTGATTTTTTAGGAACTATAAGTATCTTTGTCCTGTTTAAAAAGACCAATACACATGCAGTTTGATTATAAAGGAACATCTGTTTTTTATACCGATGAAGGAAAAGGAAATACTATTGTGTTGCTACATGGTTTTTTAGAAAACTCAACGATGTGGAATGCTATAAAACCGGAGTTGATAAAACGAAATAGAGTAGTTTGTATTGACTTATTAGGGCACGGACAAACGGAGTGTTTTGGCTATGTACATTCCATGGAATTAATGGCAGAGGTAGTTGCAGAGGTATTACATTATTTAAAAATCCGACGCTCTATTTTCGTAGGTCATTCTATGGGAGGATATGTTGCTTTGGCTTTTGCAGAAAAATCTCCAGATAATGTAAAAGGCTTATGTTTACTGAATTCTACTACAAGGGCAGATTCTCCTGAGCGCGTAGTGTTGCGAAACAGAGCCATAGAAGCAGTTAAAACCAATTATAGTAATTTGGTTCGCATGTCTATCAGTAACTTGTTTAGGCCGAAAAGTTTGACAGTATTTAGTGAAGAAATAAAACAAGTGAAAAAGGAAGCCTTAAAAACTCCTTTACAAGGATATATCGCTGCTCAAGAAGGAATGAAAATTCGTGAAGATAGAGAGGTGTTGCTTAATTTTTCACCATATAAAAAAATGGTTATTTACGGTAAAAAAGATCCGATTTTAAATTATGAAGATGTTTTAGATCAAATAAAAGCAACAGAAGTACATAAAATAGAACTTCCTGATGGTCATATGAGTCATATAGAAAACCAACAAGAAGTTATTGTCGCTTTACAAGAGTTTGTAAAGGGGTGTTAGTGTAAAAACAAAATCCTCATATATTTCTAAATAGGTTATAGAAATATATAAGGATTAACAAATGCCATAGTGTGGCTTATTTTCCTGGAAAAGCAGCTTTTCTTTTTTCTAAAAATGCGGTAGTTCCTTCTTTAAAATCTTCTGTTCCAAAACAGATTCCGAATTGTGTTATTTCTGTTTCAAACCCGTTAGTTCCATCAGTATAATTATCGTTAATCGCTTTTATGGCATGTCCGATAGCAACCGATGAATTACGCATGATTTTACTGGCGATCTTTTGAGCTAAAGGTAATAACTCTTCTTGAGTTGTTACATGATTTACTAAGCCACATTCTTTGGCTTCTTCAGCACCAATCATACCTGCAGTCATTACTAATTCCATAGCTTTTCCTTTACCTACTAATTGAGGTAAGCGTTGTGTTCCTCCGTAACCAGGTATTACTCCTAAAGATACTTCTGGTAATCCCATTTTTGCATTATCACTAGCTACTCTGAAATGTGCAGACATTGCCAATTCCAATCCACCCCCAAGAGCAAAACCGTTTACAGCAGCGATTACTGGAGTAGTTAAATTAGCAACAAAATCAAATAAAATTTCTTGACCATTTCTTGCTAATTCTGCTCCTTGAGCAACTGTGAAATCAGCAAATTCTGAAATATCAGCACCTGCAACAAAAGCTTTTTCTCCACTACCAGTAATGATAATTACTTTGGTGTTTGCATCTTTGTTTAAAGCGTCAAATGCTTGGTGTAATTCAGAGATGGTAGCTTTATTTAAAGCGTTTAATTTCTTTGGACGGTTGATAGTAATTGTTCCTAATCCGTTTTCTTGCTGCACTAAAATATTCTCGTAGTTCATAGTTGCTTATAGTAATTTTTAAATTGTTGTAATATTAAAAGATTCTATTTATCCCACTGGTGGGTTTTTAGGCAAGGAAACTGTAAATACAGTTCCTTTATGTTCTTCAGATGTAAAAGTAATACTTCCGTTATAAGTTTCCACAATATTTTTCACCATAGCCAGTCCAAGTCCCATGCCACTTGATTTTGTGGTGAATTTTGGCTCGAATATTTTGGCTTTATTTTCATTTTTAACCCCAATTCCATTATCAGAAACGATAATGTTTATAGTAGAACTGTTATCAGAAACAGTAACATTTATATTTGGCATTGTATTTTCTGAACTTGCTTGAATGGCATTTTTTACTAAATTAGTCATTACTCTTATCAACTGCGTACGATCAAAATTGGCAACAATTTCTTCTTTTTTAGTATTAAAAACAATGTATTCTTCATTAAAAATATCTAGCGCCAAGCGAATTACTTCTACAATATTTAAAGTTTCTTTTTTTTGAGCAGGCATATTTGCGAAATTTGAAAAAGCTTCGGCTATAGCACTCATAGTATCAATTTGCTGAATTAATGTTTTAGAATATTCATCAATTTTTTGATGTATATCCTCATCTTCAGGATTAAATTTTCGTTGAAAACTCTGTATGGTCAAACGCATTGGAGTAAGCGGATTCTTAATTTCATGCGCTACTTGTTTTGCCATTTCTCTCCAGGCTTGTTCACGCTCACTTGTGGCAAGTTTTACAGCGCTTTCTTGCAATTCATCAATCATACTATTATATGATTTTACCAAGGAACTTATTTCGTGACTTACATTTTCTATTTCAATTTTAGTATTGCGTTTGTCTAAACGTGTTTGATTGATTTTTTCACTAATATGCTTTAATGATTTAGTAATATATTTTGACAAAAAATAAGCTAGTATAACAGCAATTAAAAGTACTACGGAATATACAACGATTAAGCGCTGTAGAAAGGCTTTCAATTCTTTAGAGAAAAATTCATTTACCTGAATATAGGGTAAAGCAAGTATTGCTAAAGGTTTGAACTGTGGGTCCGTAATATAACTATAGGATGATTTTATGGTTGTGCCATTTTCCTCACTATTGGTTATATAACGTTTGTCGATAGCGTTTCCTAATTCATTTAAAATATCTTCGGGTAAACGCTCAGGAGCGATATCTGTTTGTTCTCCGATAGAGGAAGCGCTGGAAGCAATTAAAAATTCACCTTTAAAATTATATAATTTTACTTCCAGATTATGGACATCCGCTAACTCATAAATAAAGTCTTTTTCTTTAAAAATAAGCGGTATTTTATCAGTGATTATTGGGTAGGTGGTCTTCGCTTTTAATTGATATTTAATTTGATCTTTTAAGGTTTTCTCTTTTCTTAATAATCTATCATTATGATATTCTTCAGACTCTTTGTGGTATTGGTATATTGCTGTTGAAGCCATTAAAACGGATGCTAAAAGCACCAGAAATATCATGGATAAAAAGATACGTAGCCGTAAAGAAAGGGTTTTAAAATTCATTTTATAAATATAGCAATTATCACACCATTTACTGCTTTTCCCTATATCGCTTGTATATTTTAAATAACAGCATTAAAATAACTGATAAGGATATGATGCCTAATACTCCGAAAATCCAATTTAGTTCATGACGTACAATTACTAAAAAGACTACTGAAAACAGTATTACGGTAGCACCTTCGTTAAATAAACGCATATAGCTTGAGCTATATTTTACCTCACCTCGCTGTAGTTGTTTGAATATCTGATGACATTTTAAATGATAGATATATAATAGTACTACAAATGCTAATTTAACATGCATCCAGGGCTCATTAAGTAAAGCTTGTCTTAAGTAAAGTAGTGTAGGTGCTAAAATCAACGTTAAAATCGCTGATGGCCAAGTAATAATGTTCCACAATCTGTTTGCCATAATAGCTAATTGCTTACCTAAAATTTCTTTATCAGGAGAGGGTTTCTGTGATGCTTCTATTTGATAGATAAACAGACGCACAATATAAAACAAACCTGCGAACCATGTGATTACAAAAATGAGGTGTAATGCTTTTATATAATTATAATATTCACTCATAAGTTATTTTTTATAATAGGTTTTAAATGTAATCTGATTTCCTTATTTAAGAAAAACCCAGTAATTATTGTTGATAGTAAATCGGCAATTGGAAAAGCCACCCAAACGCCTAATAGTCCAAAGTAATTAGGTAAAATGATGATCAATGGGATTAAAAAAAAGCCTTGTTTTGTAAGTGTTAATAATAATGCTGGGATTGATTTTCCAATAGCTTGAAAATAGCCCGCACCTATGATTTGCACAGCAATTAACGGTGTTACACAAAACACCCATCGCAATGCATTTGGGGTTTCTTTAAGTAATTGTGCATCATCTGTAAAAACACGTACGATAGCTTCTGGGAAAAGCATAATTCCGATAAAAATAAGTAAGGCTAATCCTGACCCATAAATAATAGAGGTGTTAATACTCTCTCTTACTCGCCCAGGTTTTTCAGCACCATAATTATACCCTGCAATGGGTAAAAACCCTTGTGCAATACCTAAAATGGGAAATAGTGCAAACATTAACATTCTACTAATAATCCCATAAACGGCAATAGAAATTTCTCCTCCATATTTAAATAATATATGGTTTAATACAATGGCTAAAATGCTTACAGCGCCTTGTCTTGCAAGGGTAACACTCCCTAGAGAGGTGATTTCTTTTAAAATAGACCATTCTAAAACAAAACACTTTATTTTGATTTTTAATTCACTGTGCTTAGACAGAAAGAAGTATAAAATAGTAATAAAACAAGCAATATATGATATTGTAGTTGCCCAAGCTGCACCTGCCATTCCGTAGTTGAAAATATCAATAAATAAGTAATCTAAAATAATATTTACGATAGCTGGAGAGATCAAAGCCATCATAGCAAATTTTGGTTTCCCTTCCGCTCTAACAACAGGATTCCCTGTCATACATAGCGCCAAAAAAGGAGCGCCAATCATTACAATTGTATAATAGGTTAATGCTGGGGGTATAATTTCTCCTTTTGCTCCAAATAAAGTTAAAGCTTCATCTTTAAATACTAGTCCTGAAATCACTAACAAAATAGCTAGCCCTAATGATATTGCAATTTGATTTCCAAAAACACGTTTTGCTTTACCGTGATCATTTGCTCCTAAAGCTCTTGATATAATAGAGGCTCCACCAACACCAATAGCCATTCCTATTGAAGAAATTAAGTATACTATAGGCATAACAATAGTTATGGCGGCAATTGCCATTGGTCCAATCCATCTACCCACAAAAATGGTGTCTATAATCATATTAAGTGAAAGCACTAATATACCTATAGCAGCAGGTACAGCTTGTGAAACCAATAGTTTCCCAATGGATTCAGTACCTAGTATGGATGAATTGTTTTTTGGCATTTATTGTTTTTTAGCCCATTCATTAACCCAATTTCCAATAGTTCCAGCCCAAGCGTCGTCATCATTTAAACAGGAAAGTGTCGTAAATTCTTCTCCGCCAACTTCTTTAAATAATTCCTTTCCTTCCATAGCAATTTCTTCCAATGTCTCTAGACAGTCAGATACAAATGCAGGGGTAACAACGGCCATTTTTTTCATTCCGTTTAATCCAAATTTTTCGATGGTTCTATCGGTGTAAGGCAATAACCATTGGTCCATTCCTAAGCGCGATTGAAAAGAGGTGCTGTAAGTCCCTTCCTTTAAATTTAATTTCTTAGCAACTGATTTTGTTGCTTCAAAACATTGGTGACGGTAACAAAATTCATGCGCTTTTGAAGGGGTGTCGCAACAGCTACCATCTATTTTACAATGTGATTTTGTAATGTCTTGCTTTCTGATGTGTCGCTCTGGAATTCCGTGATATGAAAATAATAAATGTTCATAATCTAAGCCTTTTATTTGCTTTTGGATAGAGTTTGATAGTACATCGATATAGTCCTCTTTATTATAAAAGGCTGGTAAGGAACTCAGTTTTACATCTGGGAAGTGCTCCTTTTGTAATTTATCAGCTAAAACGGTTATAGTTTCGGTAGTAGCCATTGCAAACTGAGGATATAATGGTAAAATTAAGATATCATCAACACCTTTATCAACTAATTCTTGCATTCCTTTTTGGATACTCATAGCTCCATAACGCATCGCTAGCCCAACTGGGATTTCAGTTTTTGTTTGCACTTTGTTTTGTAAACGTTCTGATAAAACTATTAGTGGAGAACCTTCTTTCCACCATATTTTTGCATATGCAGCAGCTGATTTTTTAGGACGAGTATTCAATACAATTCCCCGAACTATAAAAGCACGAAGTAAAAAAGGAACATCGATTACACGAGGATCCATTAAAAATTCATCTAAATATTTTTTTACATCTTTTGGGTCTGTACTATCTGGAGAACCTAAGTTTACTAATAAAACACCTTTCATATTAAGACTCTTGATTTAAGGATTGGATATGTTTTTTTGGAGTAATTCCAAATTTCTTTTTAAATGCGGCAATAAAATGACTTGAAGTACTATACCCAACTTGTAAGCCTACTTCATTTACATTAAGAGTGTTGGTTTCTAATAATCTTCTAGCCTCTTCCATTTTGTAGTTGAATAAAAAATTAAAGACGGTATCCCCATAAATTTGCTTAAAACCTTCTTTTATCTTTTTTAAACTAATACCTACTTCATCAGCCAACTCTTGTAAACTTGGAGGTTCAGCCATTCTGTCGATGATAATGTCTTTTGCTAGTTTAATTTTCTGTACATAATCTTCATCAATTAAAAACGGACATTTTTCGTTGTCTGCTCCTTCATTAGTGTTAAAAAATAAACTTAATAATTCGTACACTTTCCCTTTTACATAAAGCGTTTTTATAGAGCTGTTTACATTAAAATTTAATATTTGATTTAGTACAATCGCCATTTGTGGTGTAGATTGTCCATCGTCATAATATTTTTTAGTCTTATTTTCATTGCTTAAAAACGGAATGTATGCAGCTTCTTTTGAAAATAATGAGTGGAATTTTTCTATTGATATAAATACTGATATTACCCATGATTTTGAGCGTAGGTCTAAATTTACAGGAAGCTTTTGAAGTGTGTTGTAAAGCAACATGTGTCGCGAATCTAGGATGTCAAAAGAATAATTGTTATTGTTAAAATTAAAGCGTGAACTTCCTTTTAAGCAAAAGTGAAATTGAATAAATTTGTTATCAATATCTCTAGAAAACTGTTGAATTTCATTAGTTTCATTTTTAAATAAAGAAACAAAAAAACCTTTTTCTAATACTATTTCTTCCATGGTTCTTTTAGCGTTATATTTTAGTGCAATATATGATTAATATCATGTCTTTTTATTTAGAACAACTCTAAATAAAAACGTGTCAATACCTTTGTTATAGCACAAAATTAAACTTTTGAACTTGTTTCTAGTCCTATAATTCATATAAAAAATAAAAAACGATATAAAAAGAACTTTCAGCGACACTTTTTTTAAAAACTTAATAATAGTTTTGTACCAATGATATTTGAATACTATGCAGCAAAGACCAAAATCAACAGGAATGACATTTTACGCAATTGGGTTAAGTTATAAAAAGGCCGATGCGAAAGTAAGGGGTTTATTTAGTTTAAATGCCGAAAAAAAAGAAGTGCTGTTACAGCAAGCAAAAGCAGATGGTATTTCTAGCTTATTAGTTACCTCTACATGTAACCGAACTGAATTGTATGGTTTTGCGGAACACCCATTTCAATTAATTAAACATTTGTGTGAAAATACAGAAGGTACAGTTGAAGATTTTCAAAAAGTAGCTTATGTGTATAAAGGTAATGAGGCAATTGGGCACATGTTTAAAGTTGGTACTGGATTAGATAGTCAGATTTTAGGCGATTTTGAAATTATTAGCCAGTTAAAAACAGGTTTTATTTTATCTAAGAAATATGATCTTGTTGATACGTTTTTGGAACGCTTGATAAATGAAGTGATTCGTGCAAGTAAAAAAATAAAAAATGAGACTGATATTAGTTCAGGAGCAACTTCGGTTTCTTTTGCGTCAGTACAATATATTTTAAAGAATGTTACTAATGTTTCTGATAAAGAGATTTTACTTTTCGGAACAGGTAAAATAGGTAGGAATACTTGTGACAACTTAGTTAAGCATATTGATAACAAGCACATATCTTTAATTAACAGAACAAAAACTAAAGCGGAAGCTATTGCAGGTAAATTTCATTTAACGGTAAAGGATTACGGGAATTTACAATCAGAAATTTCACAATCAGATATTGTTATCGTTGCTACAGGAGCCCAACAGCCTACCATAGATAAAGAAGTATTATCTGCAACAAATAAAGAAATATTGTTGTTGGATTTATCTATTCCTAAAAACGTATCAGATGATGTGTTGGAATTACCAAATGTAACTTTGGTTCATTTAGATGATTTGTCTAAAGTTACTGATGATACGCTTGAGAAAAGAAAAGAACATTTACCACAAGCAAAACTTATTATTGATGAGGTTAAGTCAGATTTTCTAGCTTGGTTAGAAACAAGAAAATTTACGCCAACAATAAAAGCGTTAAAATCTAAATTACAAGAAATAAAGTCAGAAGAGATTGATTATCAACGTAGGAAAAACAATGATTTCAATATAGATCAAGCTGAGGTATTGTCAAATAGAATTATTCAAAAAATCACAAAACATTTTGCAAATCATTTAAAGCATGATGAAACTTCCACCAATGAGAGTATTGCGGTGATTTCAAAAGTGTTTCAGTTATAAAAAACTCCATGAGTAAAGTTATTAAAATAGGAACTCGCGATAGTCAATTAGCATTATGGCAAGCAAAAACTGTACAACAAAAACTAAACGATTTAGGGTATAAAACAGAACTTGTTCCAGTAAAATCTACTGGAGATATTGTTTTAGACAAACCTTTATATGAATTAGGAATTACAGGAATATTTACCAAAACATTAGACGTAGCAATGTTGAGTGGAACGGTGGATATTGCGGTGCATTCTATGAAAGATGTTCCAACTGCTTTACCTATAGGAATCAGACAAACAGCCGTTTTAGAACGTGCAGCAACGCTAGATATTTTAGTGCATAAAGGATTAGACTTTTTAAATTCGGAAGGAACTATTGCAACAGGTAGTTTACGTCGTAAAGCGCAATGGTTGCATAGATACCCAAAACATGAAGTAGTTGATTTACGTGGGAATGTAAACTTACGATTGCAGAAGTTAGAAGAGAGTAGTTGGGGAGGAGCAATTTTTGCAAAAGCTGGATTGGAACGTATCGAAGTGCTTCCTGAAAATTATATCGATTTAAGTTGGATGGTTCCTGCGCCTGCACAAGGAGCAGTAGTTGTACATACTATGGAGAATGATGCTTTTACTACAGAAGCAGTTGCAAAATTAAACGATACTAATACAGAAATTTGTACAGCAATAGAGCGTGAGTTTTTACGCGAGCTGGAAGGTGGATGTACTGCGCCTATTGGAGCATTAGCAACTATTGAAAATGACACAATTTCTTTTGAAGGAGTATTGTTTTCATTGGATGGTGAACAGAAAATAGAAGTGAGTCTTGTGGATATTCCCTTTTCAGAAACTAAAGATTTAGGAAAGCGTTGTGCTCAAGAAGTGCTGTCAAACGGAGGAGCAACATTAATGAAAGAAATCAAAGCTGAACTTAAATAGTTGAAATGAGGAGTATCAAAGTTTTATCCACTAAAAAATTGACTCCATCTCAACGAGAAATAATAAGCAATACAAATATTGACCTAACAGAATACAATGCTATTTCAATTGAGAGATTAGCTGTGAAAATCACAGAAAAGATTGAGAATGCCATTATAACAAGTCAGAATGCTGCACGGATAATAATTGAATCAAAAACTCCGATTAAAAAGGTGTTCTGTGTAGGTAATAAAACTACTGCCTTACTCATAGAAAATGGTTACTTTGTTTCAAAAACAACCAAAAACGCATTAGAATTAGCTAGATTTATAGTAAAAAATCAAAAAAACACCTCATTTGTGTTTTTCTGCGGACATAAAAGAAGAGAAGAGTTGCCAGATATCCTATCTGAAAATAAGATCGATTTTACTCAAAAAACCTTGTACAAAACAAGTCTAAATACACAGAAACTTGAAGAAGATTTTAAAGGGATTCTATTTTTTAGTCCAAGTGGAGTTGAGAGCTTTGTTCAAGAAAATTCAATAGAAAATTCGGTTGCTTTTTGCATTGGAAACACTACCGCAAATGAAGCTAAAAAATACACATCAAACATTGTTGTTGCATCTCAAGCTACAATAGAATCTACCATAGATGAGCTAATCCGCTATTTCAAAGGTTAAACAACATCTTTTTCTTATAAATTGCTTATTTTCGCGTACTTATAAAACAAAGAACGAAATGAGTACGAAGTTTACAGAATACAAGGGGCTTAACTTGCCAAATGTTGCTGATGAAATATTAAAATTCTGGGAGGAAAATAATATTTTTGATAAAAGTATAACTACTCGTGATGATAATAAGCCATTTGTGTTTTTTGAAGGGCCACCTTCAGCTAACGGAATGCCAGGGATTCATCACGTAATGGGGCGTACCATTAAGGATATTTTTTGCCGTTATAAAACTCAAAAAGGATTTCAAGTAAAACGTAAAGCAGGATGGGATACTCATGGATTACCTGTTGAACTTGGTGTTGAAAAAGAACTTGGAATTACCAAAGAGGATATTGGTACAAAAATCACTGTTGAAGAATATAATATTGCTTGTAAAAAAGCAGTAATGAAATATACTGATATCTGGAATAGCCTAACTGAAAAGATGGGGTATTGGGTAGATATGGAAGATCCGTATGTAACATACAAGCCTAAATACATGGAAAGTGTATGGTGGTTGTTAAAGCAAGTCTATGAGAAAGATTTAATTTACAAAGGATATACAATCCAGCCATATTCTCCTAAAGCAGGTACCGGATTAAGTTCTCACGAAATTAATCAACCAGGAGCATATCAAGATGTTACTGATACTACAGTTGTAGCACAGTTTAAAGCAATAAAAAACACATTACCATCAGTATTACAAGTAGATGGCGAAGTGCATTTAATGGCTTGGACAACTACTCCTTGGACCTTGCCAAGTAATACGGCATTAACAGTAGGTGCTAAGATTGATTATGCATTGGTGAAAACATTCAACCAATACACATTTGAAGCTACTAATGTGATTTTGGCTAAGAATTTAGTTGGAAAACAATTTGCAGGAAAGAAATTCAATGAAGTTGAAAACGAAGCTGATTTAGCAAACTATGAATCAGGAGCAAAGCAAATTCCATATTTTGTAGTTTCTGAACATAAAGGAGCTGATTTGGTAGGAATAAAATATGAGCAATTATTGCCATATGCATTACCATATGAAACTCCAGAAGAAGCATTTAGAGTTATTACTGGAGATTTCGTTACTACAGAAGACGGAACAGGAATTGTACATACTGCACCGACATTTGGAGCTGATGATGCATTAGTAGCGAAAGATGCTGGAGTACCACCATTATTGGTAATGGATGCTAATGACAATTTAGTGCCGTTAGTTGATTTACAAGGGAAGTTCACCAAAGACATGGGTGAATTTGCAGGTATGTATGTGAAAAATGAATATTATGCTGATGGTGAAGCGCCGGAAAAATCAGTAGATGTTCAAATTGCTATTAAATTAAAAGAAGAAAATAAAGCCTTTAAGGTTGAAAAATACGTTCATAGTTATCCACATTGCTGGAGAACTGATAAACCAATTTTATATTACCCATTAGACTCTTGGTTTATTAAAGTGACTGATGTTAAAAATAGAATGCATTCTTTAAACGAAGAAATTAATTGGAAACCTGAAGCTACCGGAACTGGTCGTTTTGGAAACTGGTTGAAAAATGCCAATGACTGGAACTTATCACGTTCTCGTTTCTGGGGAATTCCATTGCCAATATGGAGAACAGAGGATGGTACAGAAGTAAAAATAATGGGTTCTGTTGCAGAATTAAAAGAAGAAATGAAACGTGCAGTTGATGCAGGTGTAATGGATTCTGATATTTTTTCTGAGTTTGTTGTTGGTGATATGTCTGACGAAAACTATGATACTATTGATTTACATAAAAACGTAGTTGATAAAATCACTTTAGTATCTAATTCTGGGCAACCAATGATCCGTGAAGCTGATTTGATTGATGTTTGGTTTGATTCAGGATCAATGCCGTATGCACAATGGCACTACCCGTTTGAAAATAAAGAATTAGTAGATACTACATGGAAAACTGCTGATTTCATTGCTGAGGGAGTGGATCAAACTCGTGGATGGTTCTATACCTTACACGCAATTGCTACTTTGGTATTTGATGATAAAGCATATAAAAATGTTGTGTCTAATGGTTTAGTATTAGATAAAAAAGGTCAAAAAATGTCTAAACGTTTAGGAAATGGAGTTGATCCTTTTTCTACTTTAGAAAAATATGGTCCTGATGCTACTCGTTGGTACATGATTTCTAATGCAAACCCATGGGATAACTTAAAGTTCGATTTAGACGGAATTGCAGAAGTAAGTAGAAAGTTTTTCGGAACATTGTATAACACGTATTCGTTCTTTAGCTTATATGCGAACTTAGATAATTTCAATTATTCAGAAGCTGATATAGCTAATGAAGACAGACCAGAAATTGACCGTTGGGTATTGTCTGAGTTACATAGTTTAGTGCAGAAAGTAGATGAGTATTATGGTGGTTATGAACCTACCAAAGCTACTCGTGCAATTTCAGATTTTGTACAAGAACACTTAAGTAACTGGTTCGTACGTTTAAGTAGAAGAAGATTCTGGAAAGGTGAATATGAGCATGATAAAATCTCTGCTTATCAAACTTTATATACATGTTTAGAAACAATTTCTAAGTTAGCAGCTCCAGTAGCTCCTTTCTTTATGGATAGATTGTATAAGGATTTAACAAATACTACAAATAAAACAGCAGAAGAAAGTGTGCATTTAGCAAACTTCCCAGTAGCTGATTTATCTATTATAGATAAGTCTTTGGAAAGTAAAATGGAAAAGGCTCAAACAATATCTTCTTTGGTTTTATCGTTAAGAGCTAAAGAGAAAATTAATGTTCGTAAGCCATTACAAAGAATAATGATTCCTGTAATGAATGCAGTTGAAAAAGAAGAGATTTTAGCAGTTGCTAATCTGATAAAATCAGAGGTAAATGTAAAAGAAATCGAAATTTTGGATGATGCTTCAGGTATTTTGGTAAAACAAATAAAACCTAATTTTAAAGCATTAGGACCACGTTTTGGAAAAGACATGAAAGCGGTTGCGGGAGCAATTATGCAGTTTGATCAAGAAAATATTATAGAAATTGAACAAAATGGTGAGATTTCCCTTGATATTAATGGAAAAAATATTAAATTGAGCTTAGAAGACGTTGAGATATCTTCTCAAGACATTGAAGGTTGGTCTGTAGCTAATGCAAATGGATTAACAGTAGCATTAGATGTTACTATTTCTGAGGAACTACGTAATGAGGGGATTGCTAGAGAATTGGTTAATAGAATTCAGAATTTACGTAAAGATTCTGGATTTGAAGTAACAGATAAAATTACAGTAGCTATTCAAAAAAATGGTATTTTAGAGAATGCTATAAATGAGACTCTTGAGAATTATATTAAAACGGAAACGTTAACCGAAAAAATTGATTTACTAACCACGGTAGATAATGGTATAGATATTGCTTTTGACAATATAGAAACCAAATTGTTTATTGAAAAAATTTAAAACCATGTCAGACGATATAAAAGTAAGATATTCAGATTCAGATTTAGCAGAATTTAAAGTAATCATAGAAGCTAAGATTGAAAAAGCAAAATCAGATATTGAGTTGTTGAAAAGCGCTTATATGAACGACCATAACAATGGTACGGAAGATACATCTCCAACATTTAAGGCATTTGATGAAGGGTCACAAGCCATGAGTAAAGAACGTAATATGCAATTAGCAATACGTCAAGAAAAATTTACTCGTGATTTGAAAAACGCATTGGCACGTATAGAGAATAAAACATACGGAGTATGCAGAGTTTTAGGAAAGTTAATTAGCGTGGAGCGTTTGAAAATTGTTCCTCATGCTACATTAAGTATTGAAGCAAAGAATTTACAGAAATAACATACCCCTTATGGGATTAAAAACGCTCCTTTTTGGAGCGTTTTTTGTACAGTATATTTAAGTTATGACAACTCTTTATTAGTTACTTGCTAACGCTTTTGTTTTTTTATAGTATTTAAAATATTCACCTTAATTTGAAACCAATTTTTTACATATTTCTAATGATTTGTATGTTTGGATTTTCTCAAAAGAAAACAGAACATCTAATTACTATTGATAGCTCTGTAACTCATTTGATGTTTGATTTAGATAATGTATTTACGATAAAATTAAGTTCAACGAAATCGAATCAAGTATTCGTAAAAGCAATAAGTGAAGGGGAGTACGCCAATCATTTTGTAATTACCAAGAAAAGAAAAAATCAAACCCTACATATTTCTGGAAGTATAGCTTTTACATACCCAAATAACCAAGATAAATTAAGTGCTCATAAAGTACATGCAATAGCTGTTGAAATTTTCGTTCCAGAACATTTACAAACATTTGTTTCAAGCGATATAGGTAATGTAAGTGTTTCAGGAAGTTATAATTCGTTAACTACAGATCTACTATCTGGAGATTGTTATTTGAATAATGTTTCTGGAAATTTTGAAATAAAAACAGTTTCAGGGGATGTTTACTTAACTACAAAAAATGGAGTAGTAAGCACTGAATCGAAATCAGGTACAATTATTCAAGAAAAAATACCCAAAGGAAAGTCAACTTTCTTCCTTAAAACTGCTAAAGGAAACATAAAGATTGCAAAAGCGAAATAATAATTTATTACTTTAGCAATCGTTTAAAACCCACCAGTGTACTTAATTATTATTTGGTTTGGTTCAATTAAAAAATAATAGTATTAATTGATAACTCAGCTATTTGTATTGAGGTATTGGTTTTAGATAAAAAAATAATAAACTTGTCAGGTTGAGCTTGTCGAAACCTTAATAAAAGCAGCATGAATTTAAAAAAAAGTATTGGATTAATTACACTGATATTGATCGTTGATCAAATATCAAAGCTATACATAAAAACAAATTTTGGCTTAGGAGAATACATTAATGTATTTGGTTTCAACTGGTTTGAAATACGTTTTGTAGAAAACCCAGGAATGGCTTGGGGAAGTAAATTAAGTGACTTCTTACCAATTAGTGAGCCTTTTGCCAAAGTATTTCTAACATCGTTTAGATTGCTTGCTATTGGGTTCATAGCCTATTGGTTGGTGAGTTCAATTAAAAAAGAAGCACCAAAATTATTAATCATTGCTATTTCTTTAATTTTTGCTGGTGCTTTTGGAAACAATATTGATTCGCTATTTTACGGATTACTATTCGATTCAGGAACTACTTTTAATGCACAATATAACGATTGGGTAGGCTACTCAGGAGTATCGAAAATGAATGGCTCAGGATATAGCAACATGATGCAAGGTTGTGTGGTGGATATGCTACGTTTTCCATTTGCTTCGTGGACATGGCCAGAATGGATACCTGGTGTAGGAGGGAATCACTTTACCTTTTTTGATCCTGTTTTTAATATTGCTGATATGGCCATTAGTACTGGTGTAGGGGTACTATTGGTGTTTAACAAGCGTGTGTTTCCTGTGAAAGGTGAGTAGTGTGTTTATATAAAGTGTCGACCGACTGGAATTCTTCACAAACTTAAGCATACGTTTTATATGGTGTTGTGTGTAAGTTTTATTTTGTTTTTAATTTTCGGTTCTACTATCGAAACAATATTGCCTCTATCAATTGTTGTAATTGAATATTTGGTTTTGCTTAACCATACATCACATATTAAACCATTAATCACAATTATATTTTTGGTTTCTTAAAGTGGTTATACTTTTGTCTAAGCTTAAGCTAGTAAAAACTAAATAATAATTATCATGAAAATTTCAAATAACTCAATTCTATTGTTAGTAGTAGCATTTATTCTTTACACGTTACCATTTTTTGGACAGCAAAAGCTTGATAGTTTCGAATACCAAGGTAAGAGTTTTAGCTATTCAATTCAATTGCCTTTAGATTATGATGCTACTAAAGAATATCCTGTTTTAATAGGGCCTTCTGAAGCTGAATCAATCAAGGACGAAAGTTTTTATTGGCAGGGAGTCAAGGATACTCAAGGCTGGATTCTTATTGGCTACAAAATTTATAGAGCTACTAATAGAACAGGAGAGATTAAAGCACTCTTGGAACATTTAAAAGCAAACTATAACGTAGAAGCTAATAAGTTTCATACAGTTTGTTTTAGTGCTAACAGCGCAAGTATTTTTGATTTGGTTATGAAAATCCCCAGTTATTTTGCGGGTATAACAGGCATGGCTGGAAACCCAAATAATGGTAACCGAGAAAAGTTAAAGCAATTAAAAGGTGTGAAGGTTCAGTTTGTTGTTGGCGATAGAGACAACTATTGGATGCGTTCTGCCAAAAAAAGCCATCAACTTTTACAAGAAACGGGTATAGAAAGCACAATAGAAATTATTAAAAACGGAGAACATGTTATGAAGCCACTCATAGGAAAAGGTTTTTTGGATAGGGCAGAACGTTTAAGGAGATAAACATACAACGCCTTTTTCATTAAGTACTAAATTCGTATTATTTATAGGTGTTGTTGTAGAGTGTTTTTACCTAATAGTTAGTGTTTTACATACTTTTTTAGGAGTGATATTGGTTGTCACTCTTTCCACACTTATCAATTTGTTATCTTTTTCTGCTAACTGGTAAGGGATAGAGTAGTTAATGTCAAAATTTAGATATAAATTAAATTTTTCCATTTCTTCTTTTTGCTTAAGGTGTTTTATAAATTGAGAAAATAATTCACTTTTTTGTTTAGGTACTTTTATTGTCTTTGGGATTTTTACAAAGAAATATAGTGAATGGTATATATGACCTTTATGTCTTAGACAGCCAATTGATTTTTGTTCAATTAATTTAATTTCGGGTTGGTCTTCATACATCGTGATAAAAAATTGTACTACTCCATATTTTGAGTAATCAACTCTCGTATATTCAATTTCATTATTTTGAAAGTTAAAACTTCTTGTTTGCTTCCTTTGAGCAAAAGAAATAGTAGTTATAATAATGAAAAACAGATTGATTATAAGTGTTTTCATGAATATTGTAAAGCGTTTATGTAATGTGTTGACCGATAGTGAATTCACGAGTAAATATACACTTACTTCTCGAATCGCATTCAATATCCGTTTTGTTTATAGATGTTGTTGAGTAATAGTTTTTATTTAAGTTGACTTATTAATTCTTCAATATCCTTTTGTAAGTATTCTCCAGCTTTTTTTCTAAATTCTCCTTTTCTATTTATTACTAAAACGCCCAAGCAAGTTTTGTCATTGGAGAAGAATTCCTTTAAGAAAAGTTTTTTGATATCTGGGAAACTATTTTTGGAATCAATGATTTTTCTTGCGTTAAACTTGTTAGAGAAGACAAAGATGTTGCGAACATTAGATAATTTCATTTTTGAATAAAATTCACCCCACCATTTTGAAGATTTTTCTAAATTTTGGTAGTTGTTATAAAAACATCGTCGTCTAGGTTGTTTGAAATTCACAATTAGGATCTCTTCTGATTTCCAATTATAATTTTCTTTAACAAAATTTAATTGTGCTTCAGTAAGTTTTTCGTTTTCAGTATTTTTTTCAGGTTTATTGAAACTTAGAAGTCCAGCCGATATAAGTAAAAGTAGAATTATTTTTTTCATGTTGTGTTTTAATTTGCTTAGCAATCGGATATTTTATAACCAACAGATATTTTATTTTCATCAAATCTAATCAATAACAGAAGACTATATAATACCTGTAAATTGGTATAATTTTACTCATCATAATTAGTGATGTACAGCTTGACGGGTACCTTAATACTTTTAATTATTGAAAATTTTATAGTTGTTTCCAAACGTACATAAAGTAATTAAGTATGGATTAAGGTTTTATATTGAAAATAAGTAAGGAATAGGCCTACTTACACAATAGATAATTCCTGTTTATTCATTTATGTTACCCAATATTTTAAAATATTTTTATGTCAATGCTGTTTTTTTTAGATAAAACCTATAACCGAAACAGCTCTATTTTGAATAAAAATGTTATTCAGAATAGAGCTGTTAAAATGAGTTAGCAAATTAACCTATTTATTATGCTCTAATACATAATCCAATGCTTTTTGCATTAAGTGCACTCTATCCTTTCCGCGAACATTATGTTCGTGCATAGGGTAGGTGAAAAAGTCCAATTGAACTTCTTTTTTTACAGCTTCTTGCAGTAAGGTCATACTATGTTGTGGTACAACAGTAGGGTCAATACTACCATGTATCAGTAATAATTTTCCTTTTAAATTTTCAAGGTATTTTCCAACACGAGAATTTGCGTATCCTTCAGGGTTTTCAGTTGGACTATCCATATAGCGTTCACCATACATGATTTCGTAATATTTCCAATCGGTTACTGGTCCTCCAGCAACTCCTGTAGTATATACTCCTGGGTGACGTAACATTAATGAGCTGGTCATAAAACCACCATAACTCCATCCGTGTACCGCAATTCTGTTTCCGTCAACATAAGGCAGAGATTTTAAATAATCCACTCCTTTTAATTGGTCTTCCATTCCTGCTTCTCCTGCTTTTCGATGTATCACACTTTCAAATGCAAAGCCTCTGTTTGATGATCCTCTGTTATCTAGTGTGAATACGATATAATCCTCTTGTGCAGCAAACCATTGCATCCATAATCTTGATCCACCTAGCCAGGTGTTGGTTACTAATTGCGCATGAGTACCTCCATATAGGTATACCAAAACAGGGTATTTTTTTGAAGGGTCAAAATTAGCGGGTTTGATAATTCTACTATGTAAATCAAATCCGTCACTTGATTTTAGTGTTAACAACTCAGTTGTACCCAATTTATATCCTTCTAAAGGGTTTTTAGCAGTGTGTAATACGTTTTCTTTCCCACTCTTGATATTGATAATACTTGTAATGCCAGGAGTGTTTAAATTGCTGTACGTATCAATTAAATAATCTCCTTTTAGTTGCGTACGATGCGTTCCGTTTGTAGAAGTAAGTTTAGTTGCCTTACCTGATTTTAAATGTACTTTGTACGTATGCATTTCAGTAGGATTTTCACCTGTAGCTGTAATGATTACATGTTTACCTGTAGTATCAAAACCTAAAATAGATTTTACGATGAATTTAAAATTTGTTAATTGCTTGATGAATTTTCCACTTGTATTGTACTGGTAAATGTTTTTAAAACCATCTTTTTCACTCATCCACAGAAATTCAGTAGTACTGTTTGGTATAAAAACAGCGTCGTTTTCAGGTTCTACCCAACGATCATTATTTTCTTCAAATAACGTTCTTACTTTATCACCTGTTTTGGCATCGTATAAATTATAATCAAAATGATTTTGTGCGCGATTTACTTCAGCTACTAAAAGATATTTCCCATCTGGAGTCCATGATAAATTCGTTAAATAGTGTTCGTCAGAAGTATCAATATTTAAGTAAGTAGTCTGTTTAGTAGCTAAATTATATATTCCAATTTTTGCCAATTCGCTGTCTTGCCCGGCCATTGGGTATTTAATATTATTTAAAGTTGCAGGATACGTAGTAACATCAACTAAAGGGTATTGGGAAACTTTAGTTTCATCTTTCTGATAAAAAGCCAAATATGTTCCTTTAGGCGACCAAAAAATTCCTTTTGAAATCCCGAATTCGTAACGAGCGATAGCCTGCCCGGCTACAATATTAGCATCAGAAAAAGTAGTGACAGCGGCTTTAGCGTTGTTTTTAGTGGCGATATATAAGTTATTGTCTAATGTGTATGCAATGGCATTTGCTGTGCTGTTATACTCATTATTACTTGCACCTTCTTCCGTTGTAACTTGACTAACAATAGCTTGAGTTTTATAGTTGTATTGATATACAGTGTTCTCTTTTTTAAAGGTAATGGTACTTTCGTCAATTGCCATTATTCTTGGTATACGTTTGATTTCCGGAAATGATTTTTGGAAATTAGCAACCGTTATTTTCTCCTCTGTTTTTTTGGTAACATCTTCAATTACATAGGTGTTTTCCCTTGAATACACATATTTTGTAGGGCTTAACCATTGTAAACTTTGCATTGACTTTGGGTAAAGTCCTTTGTAATACCCTAAAACAGCATCGTTTAAGGTTAGTTCTTTTTCTTGTGCAAATCCTTGAAATAAAAATAGGATGCTTACTAGTGTAATTACTTTTTTCATGTTGTTTGATTATTACATTTTATAAATCCAATGTGCTGGGTTTTGTTTATTTCCGTCCTTGAATATATAGAAACTTAGAGTGTGTTTTCCTGCTATGTTAGTACCTATTTTCCCTATAGGAGTATTTGTAGAAACTTTATCTCCTTTTTTAACATATATGTTTTTGAGGTTGAAATATACAGAGGTGTAGTTTCCGTGCCTGATATATATTGCAGGATTACTTCCTTTTATTTTTTGTATTTGATAAACAGTTCCGTCAAATACTGCTTTGACATCACTGTCCTTTGTAGTAATAATTTTTACACCATTGCAATTTGTATAAATGCCAGAAACGGTTCTGTGGGGTTGCTTACCAAACTTTAAGACTACTCGACCTGTTTTTACAGGCCATGGTAATTTTCCTTTGTTGGCTGTAAAATTTGCGGCTAGCACTTTAGCTTCAGGAGTTAAAGAAAAACCTTTTGAAGATTTCTTTTTGCCAGCTTTTTTGTTGGAACGTGCAATAGCATCCTTAATTAATTTTTCAATTTGTTTGTCAATCTTATTACTTTCTTTTTCTTTTTCAGCAATTGCTTTTCTATATTTTGACTCGTCTTTTTTAAGTGTGGCAATTAATTCCTTCTGATTATTTTTTTCTTTTTGCAGGGTTTTCTGAACTTTTTTGTTTTCAGAAATCAGTCTAACTTTATCGTCTTTTTTAAGCAATAACGATTCGTTTAGGACAACTAGTTTTTCTGTTTTTGAAACAATTGAGTCCGCTTGGTTTTTCTGATAGCGTTTGTACTGCTTCATGTAATTGTAACGCTTGTAGGCTTGTTGAAAATTATCAGCAGACAATAAAAACATAAGCTTACTTTGGGTAGCCTTATTTTTATAAGATTTCACTACCATTGCTGCATAATCTTTTTTGCGTAAGGTTAAGTCAGCTTCTAAAGCCTCAATTTTATGACTGTTATCCTTTATTTCCCTAGTAAGTAAGTTAGCTTGTTGGTTGGTGATTTGTATTAGTTTCTTGCGGACTTTTATTTTTAAATTAACATCTTCAATTTTTGTTAATAATGAAGTTTTTACTGATTTATTGTCAGATAATAAAGAATTGATTTCCGTTATTTCTTTAAGAATAGCTTGTCGTTTAGACTCTAGTTGTTGCTGCTTTTTTGATTGCCCAAAAGTACATGTAACAGCAAAAAGTGTTAACAAAAAGAGAGATATAAGATGAGTTGTACGATTACTTTTCAAAGCTAATTTCTTTATAATTATTAGGGATTCTAAACGGGTAGCGTAATTCTTGATTCAAAGATACATTTCTGTAATCAACTTCAATTTGAGTTTGTGATGTATTTTCTACCATAGTCATATTTATCACTAATGGGAATAATTGCTGTGATACACCTTGATAGCTATGATACTCAATATTTAATATTCTTAATAGTTTTGGTTGCGCAATTTCTTGTGATTTCACTTTAAAGTTACTCGGATTTATCGTGACATAATGTTCATACGTTTCATGGTGTTGTTCAGGACTTAGTAAGTATCCGTTTTCTAATATTTCTGAGTTATATTGTGTTGGTTCTAAAGGGAACATTGTTTCTCCTAATAAAACAGCTTGCAGTTGTTGAAAAGATAAGTCAGCACCTAGCCAATTACTAATTAACGAGAAATCACCATCGAAGTAAGTTTTTTCTAATTTGTTATAGTATTGAACTTTTGTTGGGGTAACTAAAATTTTAGCCCCAGTATAGCCTAATTTACTAACGCTTATCCATATTTTTTTATCTTTTAATAAACGAACGTTTACGGTTGCATTTTCCTCTTTTTCAGCGGTTTTTAAAAGTATTTTTAGGGATGCTTTTAGAGTAGTGAATTCACTGTTTTTAGCATAATGGTTGCCAATGATTTTGGCGGTAGCTATTTTTGATGATTTTTCAGTATCTTTTATTCCTTTAGTAGCTTTACAACTCATTAAAAGAACACTTATAAAAGCAATGTAATATCCTATCTTCGTCATGTTTAATTACTTCGTTTTTTAGCCTTTTTCAAATATTTTTCTTGATTTTTCGTATCGTTTAGTAGTTGATAGGCTTTGGCCATTTCAATATAAAATTGAGCTTCCATAGCTGGGTTATCTATTAAATAATCCAATCCGAATTCTAAGCTTTCTAGAGCTTTTTTTGCTTGGTTGCTTCGGTTTTGTCCTTGCGCTTGTTGTAAATAAAAAATAGGTTGTGCGGGAAATAATCCAAGTGCTTTTTCGCTGTTTTTTAAGGCATCTTCAATTTTGTTTTCTCGTAAGAATACAGTTCCTAATAATTTTAAATCTTCAAAGCTAGTGGCGTTATTTTTAGTTGCACTTTCTAAATATTCAGTAGCTTTCTCATTATTAGTAGTTGAATAGAATAATGCTATTCTGCTACTTATCGATACACTTGGAAAAATTTTAAGCGCTTCTTCTAATTGAGGTAGGTACTTATTGTTTTTTGTGGTGAAGTTGAAAAAGTCATTTAAAACTTTGTATTTGTCAGTGTCATTTAAAGAAGAACTTTCAAGTACTTTATACATTGATGCTGTTGCTTTTTCAAACTTTTTGGCATTCATGTAAAATTTATACAAAGTAAGATGTGGCGTAGCTGAACTTGGATAAGCTTTTGAAAATGCTTCAGAAACTTCAAAACTTTTTTTAGCGTTTTTTAATTTACTATGAGCATAAATAAGTTTAATATAATCAGCCTCTGTAGTGCTGCTTTTAAGTGATTTTTCTTCAATATAGTTGATTTGCTCAGCAAACAAACCACCATGGATATAAATTTGATGTCTGAGTTGTTCCCTGTTACGAGTTACCCCTTTTTTGTCCAATTGATTTATTAAAGCTAATGCCTTATCGTATTGTTGGGTTTTGTAATAAACACTAATTAATTCATTGGTGTATTTAGGATGTATATCTCTTAAGTTTTTTAATGTTGCAATAGTTTTAATACTATTTTTTTGCGAGCGATATAGGTGGTACAAAGTTTCTAAAATCCACTGGTTATTGGGTTTTATAGTATTTGCTTTTTGCAACGCGTTTTCTGCCAACTCTAGCTTATCTAACTCGTAGTAGTTTTTTCCTAATTCAAAATTGATAGCTGCATTGTTTGGTTGTTCAGTGTTACACTTTTCTAATAAATCAATTGCTTTGTCGTAGTTCTCAATTCCTTTTTGTTTAATAGCCTCAAAAAAATCAGTTTGAAATTCATCAGAAGCATCTCCTAAATCATCATTACGCACTTCTTGGGCTTGTGTGGTTAACAAGCTAAGAAGTGCAACGAATATGTATAGAGTTTGTCTCAATCTTTAATATATTTTAAATATAAAATCAATAACTATTCCACTACGGTATAATCACCAATACTAATTTTGGTAAATTCACCATTGTATTTTACGTGGTTACCAATCATTGCCTCTTCTAAAGTAGCGTTTTTAATTACAGAGTTTGTTTGAATTAACGAATCTTTAATAGTCACGTTTTCCAAAACAGTATTGTTTCCTATTGAAACATTTGGTCCTACAGTTGTATTTTTAAGGACTACATTTTCACCAATAAAACATGGTTCGATAATAGTTGAGTTTTCATTGGTAACAGAGTTAGAAACTAAAGGCTCACCGTCAGAAGTTAAGAAGTTTAACATACGCGTATTGGTGTCAATAGCAACTTCTTTATTACCACAATCCATCCATTCATCAACAGTTCCAGTAACAAAAGTCTTCCCTTTTGCCATCATCCCTTTAATACCATCGTTAATTTGGTATTCGCCTCCGTTGATAATGTTATTGTCTAAAACATGTTGTAGTTCTCCTTTTAAAACCGCAACATCTTTAAAGTAATAAATACCAATAACTGCTTGGTTAGAAACAAATGTTTCTGGCTTTTCTACCAATTCAGTAATTTCATTGTTAGCGTCTAATTTTACTACACCATAGGCTTCTGGTCGTTCCACTTCTTTAGTCCAAATAACAGCATCTGCATTCTGGTCTAAGTTAAACGAAGCTCTAATTAAAGTGTCAGCATATGCAATTACGGCTGGCCCAGATAAAGAAGGTTCAGCACACATAATTGCGTGACCAGTCCCTAAAGGTTGGTCTTGTCTATAAATAGATGCTTTTGCACCTAATCCTTCGGCAAGTTTGGTTAAACTATTAACAACATCATCTCCAAAAAAAGCAGGGTCTCCCAAAATGAAAGCAATTTCTTCAATAGGTTCGTCTAAAATCTTAACAATATCTGCTACTAATCTATGAACTATTGGTGTTCCTGCAATTGGAATTAATGGTTTTGGTACAGTTAAACTATGTGGTCTTAAACGAGAACCTCTTCCCGCCATTGGTACTATTATTTTCATATAAGTGCCCGCGTAGGCGGGTATCTATTAATTAAACTTTAATTCAATAATGTGATTTCTTCTTTCGTCGAAATGACAATACAATCTGTCAATTGTAACTATTGACTGTATACTTTTATTTCTTATTTTACTCCAGTACTTCCAAAACCACCTTCACCTCGTGCAGTTTCAGACAATTCTTGTACTTGAATCCATTCCGCACGTTCATGCTTTGCGATGATTAATTGTGCAACACGTTCGCCATTTTCGATAGTGAAATCTTCATTTGATAAATTCACTAAAATTACTCCAATTTCTCCTCTGTAATCTGCATCTACAGTTCCTGGTGCATTTAATACGGTAACTCCTTTTTTAGCTGCTAGTCCACTTCTGGGACGTACTTGTGCTTCATAACCAATAGGTAATTCTATAAACAAACCAGTTTTTACAATAGTTCTTTCTAATGGTTTTAGGGTAATTGATTCGGTTATATTGGCACGTAAATCCATTCCTGCGGAAGCAATAGTTTCGTAATGTGGTAATGCATGCGCTGATTTATTAATGATGTTTATCGTCATGTTAATTCTGTTTCAATAATTGTTTGATTTCTTTTTTCTCTAAGAAGAGAATAAGACTTAAAAATACGATTAAAAATAATGATCCTATGTAAATGTTCTTGTCAAATTGATAGAAAGCTAAAAAGGATAATATAGATGCTGTTCCTAAATAAAAGGCTATGCGCTTAATTTGGTATGGTACAGGGTAATGTTTTCTTCCTAAGTAATAAGAAATAAACATCATACTTCCATACGCACATAGCGTTGCATATGCGCAAGCTATAAATCCATATGCGGGACTAAATATAAGAATGACACTAATGGTTATTATTGCTCCGAAAATAGAGATGTACATTCCATATCTGGTTTTGTCAGTAAGTTTATACCATATGGATAAATTATGATAAATCCCTAAACAAAGATTTGCTAAAAGGATAATTGGTACAATTTCTAAGGCTAGTAAATAGCTGTCGTTTTTAATAATTAATTCTTTTATCAAATCAATATAAACAGTAATTATCAGTAAACCTATTGTACCAACAATGGTAAAATATTTTAAAATTGTAGCGTAGTTTTCTTTGGCATTTTCTGACTTTGCATGATTAAAGAAAAATGGTTCTGCTCCCATTTTAAATGCAGTAACGAACAGCGTCATAAAAACAGCAATTTTGTAGCAGGCACTATAGGCCCCATTAATAAATTTATCTTGCCCGTCTAAAAACCATTTATCAAAATTTTCATTCATAACAAAAGCAATTCCAGCAATCATAATTGGCCAACCATATGCTAGTAACTCTTTAAGAATTGTGATATCAAAATCAAGTTTAGTTTTGAAAAAATATGGTGCCATCAAGATTAAAATACTAATACTTGCAATAAGGTTTGCAATAAAGATATAAACTACTTCATTATTTACTTGAAACAAACTTCTAATGAAATCAGATTGATAGTCTTTTGACAAAAACAGAATATTCAAAGTCACTATAATAAAGACATTAAGAAGTTTAATGATAGCAAATCGTATAGGTCTTCCTGTGACTCTTAAGTAAGCAAACGGAATGACAATAAGTGTTTCTAACAATGTAATACTGATTAATATTCTGTAAGAGAGTAAATCAATACTCATGAAATTCGCTAAATTATTGTCTAGTAAGAATAAAACTATTCCTATAATAAATGTAGATATAGTTACAGTAATTAATGAAGTTGAAAGTACTTTGTTTTTATGTTTATGTTTGCTGAAAAAACGAAAAAATGCTGTTTCCATTCCGTAAGTGAAAACTACATTGAAAAATGCCGCATATACATAAAAAACAGTGTTTGTAGAGAAACTTTCATTAGGAAGCACATCAGTATACAACCTTGTTAAAAGAAAGTTGATAAGCCTTGGCAAAACAATTGCTAAGCCATAAATAATAGTGTCTTTAAAAAAACGTTGTAATACGCTCAAGGTATATGAAATAGATTAAGGCTATAAAAATAGCTTTTTGTTAGGGTCTGACAAAATTCATCTTGATTAATACAACATATTAAAGTTTAGGATGAATAATATCGATTTTCGTTTATGCTAAATCAGAAAGGATTAAACCACTTTTAAGGTTAGAAATTTCTTTCGCTTTGTAATTGCTCGTAAGCATCTTTTACTTTTTTGAATTTTTCTTCCCCAGCTTTTACATGAGTTTCTCCCAGATGTTGAATTTTATCAGGATGGTATTTTTTTGCCATCTTACGATATGCTTTTTTAATTTCATCGTTAGTAGCTGATTTCTCAATATCTAAAATTTTATAAGCACTTTCGGTATTGTATCCGTTAAAATTTGCTTTTTGATGACTTGAACGTTGATTATATCCTGAAAACATAGCTTCAGCGGCATCATAATCGCGTCTGCTGATATGCAAATAACCAGCTATTTTTCTGATTTCTGTAATTTCTGTAGGACTTACATAGCCATCAGCCGCTGCTATTCCGAATAAATAATGTAATAATTGTAAACGAGAAGGGTGATCCATATGTTTTTGAATCTGCATACAAACTCTTCTTGTAGAAACGGTATCATTTTTTATAATTTTATTAAAAATCTTAAATGCGTTGTTCGCTCTAGATTTCCCAAAAAGGCTTACAAAGTGTGTGCGCACATAATCTAGTTCTCGTTGATCAATTTGATTATCGGCTTTTATAATTAAAGCAGATAAAATCAACAAACTGATTTCAAAATCACCAGGCTCTGTGTTTTTTCTTTTTTCAGCTTTTTCTTTTTCAAACTGCTTAGCATCAGCTTGGTGAAAACCGTCAATCAAACTTCCAAAAGCAAAACCTAGCATACCGCCAATGGGACCACCAACGGTCCATCCTAATCCAGCGCCAACAAATTTTGCAAATCCCATTTTTAATACGTTATGCTCCAAATATACTTGAAATCAAAGGTATTAACGGAGTTATTTAAGATTTATTTAATACTGCATCAATAGTTTTTGCGTATTTTTGCGACTCAAAGAATACTAAACACAAAAGAATATATATTATGTATCCACCAGAATTAGTAAAGCCAATGCGTGAGGAATTATCTTCATTTGGTTTTGAAGAAGCACACACTGCAGAAGCAGTAACTGCTGTATTAGCAAAAGAAGGAACTACTTTAGTGGTGGTAAATTCTGTTTGTGGTTGTGCAGCAAGAAATGCACGTCCAGGAGCAAAAATGTCATTAGAAAACACAAAAAAACCAAGTAACTTAGTTACTGTTTTTGCTGGAGTTGATAAAGATGCAGTAAATGAAGCACGTAATCATATGTTACCTTTTCCTCCATCATCACCATGTATGGCGTTGTTTAAAGACGGAGAATTAGTACATATGTTGGAACGTCACCATATTGAAGGTAGACCAGCAGATATGATTGCTGAAAACTTAAAAGACGCTTATAACGAATTCTGCTAAATCGCATCGCGGTCTTTAGTATAAAAAGCCACTAGTACACAGATTTTGTGTATTAGTGGCTTTTATTTTATGTAAGCATAAACTATTCAACTTATTACAATGAATAAAAAACAAATACTACAAAACACCATTACTTTTGTAAAGGAAACTTTAAAAAATGCTGAAGGAGGTCATGATTGGTTTCATATTGAACGTGTTTATAAGAATTCATTGTTGATTGCTAGAAGTGAGAAAGTAGATGAGTTTGTTGTTTCGTTAGGAGCTTTACTCCATGATATTGCCGATTCTAAATTTCATAATGGGGATGAGACTGTTGGTCCAAGAGTAGCGGCTGAATTTTTACAAAGTCAACAAATTGAGACTAATGTTATTGAACATGTAGTTCAAATTATAAATAATATTTCTTTTAAAGGAGGTAAAATGGCTCGTACCTTTTCATCTAAAGAGTTAGATGTAGTTCAGGATGCAGACAGGCTGGATGCGCTAGGAGCAATCGGAATTGCTAGAACGTTTAATTATGGAGGTTTTAAAAATAGAGCAATTTATAATCCGGATATTGACCCAGCATTAAATATGACTAAAGAAGAGTATAAAAACTCTACAGCGCCATCTATAAATCATTTTTACGAGAAGTTACTGTTGCTAAAAGATAAGATGAACACCGAAACCGGAAAACAATTTGCTCAGCAACGACATGAGTTTATGGAAGAGTATTTAAAACAGTTTTATGAGGAGTGGAATGGGGAATGTTAAAAAAAAACAAAAGCCCACTTTGTAATTAAAGTGGGCTTTATAAAATATTATTTAAAAGAAATTACTCCTCATTCTCTAAAGAATTCCATCCTTGTGCTTTTAGCTCTATTTTCTGATTACCACGAGTAATCAAATTCATTCCTTCTGAAGCATCAGCCATATGACCGATAATAGTAAAATTAGGGTTAGCCTTAATTTTAGGAAAATCTTCTTGAGAAACCGTAAATAACAATTCATAATCTTCACCTCCATTTAAAGCAATAGTGGTGCTATCCATGTTAAATTCTTCACAAGCAGAAATTACTTGTTGATCTAACGGAATTTTATCTTCATATAAATTACACCCAACTTCAGATTGTTTACATAAATGCATGATTTCTGAAGATAATCCGTCACTAATATCAATCATTGAAGTTGGTTTAACTTCCAATTCTTTTAATAATTTAGAAACATCTTTTCTTGCTTCTGGTTTTAATTGACGTTCAATTAAATACGAATACATATCTAAATCTGGTTGGTTATTTGGGTCGGCTTGAAAAACTTGCTTTTCACGTTCCAAAATTTGAAACCCTAAATAAGATGCTCCAATATCACCAGTAACCACTAATAAATCGTTTGCTTTGGCGCCATTACGATATACAATATCTTCTTCATTAGCTTGACCGATAGCAGTAACGCTAATTAACAAGCCTTTGGTTGATGAAGTAGTGTCACCTCCAATAACATCAACATTATATGTTTTTGCAGCAGCGTAAATTCCTTCATACAATTCTTCAATTGCTTCAAGAGGAAACCTATTAGAAACAGCTATGGATACTGTTACCTGAGTAGCCGTAGCATTCATTGCATAGATATCGGACAAATTTACCATTATTGCTTTGTAACCTAAATGCTTTAAAGGCATGTATGATAAATCAAAGTGAATTCCTTCCACTAATAAATCGGTTGAAACTAATGCTTTTTTGTCTTTAAAATCCAATACAGCGGCATCATCTCCAATTCCTTTTACCGTAGATTCTTGTTTGATTTCAAAGTTTTTAGTTAAATGGTCAATTAATCCAAACTCACCTAGCTCAGCAAGTGATGTTTTTGGTTTATTTTTATCTTCTATCATATTGCAAAAATAATGTTTTGTGCTAAAAAGTCGGATGAAAAGTGATTAATATTTAATTAACTATATTTACGAACCTATAAAAATTAATTTTTCTTGTATTGAATATGAAAAAATATATCCAAATTTTCAAACACCTTTTTTTAGTGTTAATTACTTGTGTTTCAGTAAACTGCTCAGATGATGAGGTAGCAATTAATAATGTAATACTTGATAATGATGGTGATACAATTTCAAATCAAATAGATAATTGTATAGATGTGTCAAATCAAGATCAATTAGATACAGATTCTGATGGAATTGGTGACGTATGTGATTCTGATGATGATGGTGATGGAGTTTTAGATACAGTTGATAATTGTCCATTAATAGCGAATCCAAATCAAGAAGATGTTGATGGCGACGGCTTAGGAGATTCCTGCGATGATAATTCAATTTTGCCACAGTATCCATGTGAAAATGGTTTTGCTGATATTTATCCATGTGATGGATATGATTTAATGGCACACATTTCTATAGATGTTTTAGGAGGTCTAGGAGCTGAAGGAAATGATTCATGGGGTTGGACTGATCCAACTACAGACAAGGAATATGCTTTGGTAGGAACGACTACTGGTTCAGCATTTGTTGATATTTCAAATCCAGCATTACCAATTTTACTAGGAACTCTTCCAACAGCAACTATAAATAGTATATGGAGAGATATTAAAGTATACCAAAACCATGCATTTATAGTGAGTGAAGCGTCAGGGCATGGTATGCAAGTGTTTGATTTAACACGTTTACGGAATGTAACAAATCCGCCAGAAATATTTACTGCAGATGCGCATTATACTGATTTTGGAAAAGCTCATAATATTGTAATTAATGAAGCAAGTGGTTACGCGTATGCAGTGGGAACTACTACTTATAATGGAGGGCCACATTTTATAAATATTCAAAATCCAACTGCTCCAGTAGCTGCAGGAGGATATGCAACGGATTCGTATTCTCATGATGCACAAGTGATTACCTACAATGGCCCAGATGCAGACCATATAGGGAAAGAAATTTTAATAGGGAGTAATGAAAATGAAGTGGTTATAGTTGACATCACGGATAAACTAAATCCTGCAAATATTTCTAGCATTAGTTATAACAACATAGGGTATACGCACCAAGGTTGGTTTACAGAAGATATGAGGCATTTTATTGTTGGAGATGAAACAGATGAATTAGGGTTTGGAGGTAACACTAGAACTTTAGTTTTTGATTTTTCGGATCTTGATAATCCGGTTTTCAATGTGGAATATTTTGGTAATACTGAAGCTATAGATCATAATCTTTATGTAAAAGGAGATTTATGCTACCAATCAAATTATACTGCCGGAGTACAAGTATTAGATGTGTCTAATATTGAAAACGATGTATTAACTCAAGTAGGTTCTTTTGATACTTACCCATTAGATAATAACACTGCTTTCCACGGTGCTTGGAATGTATATCCATATTTTACAAGCGGAAATATTATTATAAGTGATATTGAAGGTGGATTGTTTATTATTCGTAAAAGCGGGAGTTAATAGTATGAAATATATAGCTCAAATATTTTTACTAAGCTTATTACTGTTTTCTTGTTCCGATGACGAAACAAATCAATTGCCCAATAGCAATGTTTCTAAAGAAACGGAATGGGTAAAAACGTTTGGTGGCTCAAAAAATGAACAAGCTAAATCTATTGTAAAAACACTAGATGGAGGTTATGCAATTTTAGGATTCACTCAAAGTAATGATGGGGATATTTCTGACAAGCCTGGTGTAAGTTTTGATTATTGGGTAATGAAATTTAGCGCAAGTGATGTGTTAGAATGGAGTAAAACTTATGGTGGTTCGTTGGATGATAGAGGAAATCAAATTATTCAAACACAAGATGGAGGTTTTTTAGTTGTCGGTGAAAGTAAAAGTAGTGACGAAGACGCTACATTAAATGCAGGTTCGAATGATTTTTGGATTGTAAAGTTAAGCAGCTCAGGAACAATTGTATGGGAAAAATCACTTGGATATGTAGGTCAAGATAAAGCTAATGCTGTAATTCAAACTTCTGACAATGGGTATTTAATTACTGGGGTTATAGATATTACTGCTTCAGGAGGCGCTGGAAATAGCAGGGCTGTAATGCATGCAGGTGGAGATTATTGGGCTATTAAATTAAGTGAAAACGGAACTACACAATGGACTAAGTATTTCGGTGGCGGATCAAGCGAAATACCGTATGATTTAATAGAAACACCTGATAATGGGTTTTTGCTAGTTGGTACTTCAGATAGTGCCGATGTTGATATTGCAAATAATATAGGAACTTATGACTTTTGGGTTGTTAAAATTGATGCAATTGGAACTTTAGTTTGGGAAAAATCTTATGGTGGTTCTGAAATAGATGAAGCGTTTGGTGTAACAAAGGCAAATGATGGAAATTTTGTAATTGTAGGGAATACGAGGAGCACTGATAATAATGTTACTGTAAATAATGGTAATGCAGATTTATGGTTGATTAAAATAACTCCTGAGGGAATTTTACTATGGGAAAAGTCAATTGGAGGATTGAGTTTTGATATCGGTCGTTCTATTGTGAAAACTCAAGATAATGGTTTCTTAATTACTGGTAATTCAAGGAGTGTGAACGGAAGTTTAACAGCTAATAATGGTCAAAACGATGCGTGGGCAATTAAAGTAAATGCTAATGGTAGTTTGGAATGGCAAAAAACAATTGGTGGTTCATCTGACGACTTTGGTTTAGGTGCAATAGAATTAAATGATAAAAAAGTAATATTGGTAGGTTATTCAAGTAGTAGTGACTTTGATATCGGAGAAAATAAAGGGCTTACAGATGTGTTAATAGTGAAAATAAAATGAGAAAGATAATAGCAATAATAGTATTGAGTGTACTAGTGTTAACTTCTTGTATTGAAGAAGATGTGCCAGGATTACAAAACACAAGTGTATCACTAAATTTTAAACATGATTGGGATGGTACAAATGTATCAAACACTGACTTTAACTCAATTCAATATTTCAATGAAAATAATGATGAGTTGAGTATTGAGAAATTACGTTACTTAATATCAAATGTTACTTTTCATAAATCTAACGGCGAAACTATTGTTGTTGAAGGGTATAATTTAGTTGATGTAACTAATGATGAAAACCTAACTTACGTTTTGCCAGATCAAATTCAGGTCGGGACATATTCTAACGTGTCATTTACTTTCGGTTTTGATAATACGGATAATATTCATGGAGCGTACACGGATTTAAATTCTGCTTCATGGGATGTGCCAGGGATGCTTGGTGGTGGGTATCACTTTATGCAATTAGAGGGGAAGTTCATTAATAATGTTGCTTCTGATCAAGGATATCAATACCACACAATAAGAGCCGTTGACAATACAGACCCTATGAATTTGGTTTTTCAAGACACTTTTTTCACGGTAAACCTAGGGGAAGTGATTGTACACAACAATTCTTCAGTAGATGTTAAAATGAATATTGCAGAGTGGTTTAAGAGTCCTCATCAATGGAATTTAAATGACTCAAATTCAATGTTAATGTCCGATTTCAATGCACAAATAAAGATGTATGACAATGGGCAAAATGCATTTAGCTTAGGAACGGTAAATTAAAATATGAAAAGGGCTTTAGGTATATTAATAGTAATAATGGTGCTCTCTTGTTCTAAAGACGATACAAGTGTATCTAAATATGTACCAACGCCACTTGCTTTGGAAATTCCTTCATTGTTTGAGCAGAAAATTATTTCTCCAGTTATTCCATTTAATAACCCACAAACAATTCAAGGAGTAGCCTTAGGGAAAAAGTTGTTTTTTGATACTATTTTATCTGCGGATCATTCACAATCATGCGCTTCATGTCATGCTCCTGAAACCGCTTTTACGGATGCTTCACAGTTTAGTGGCGGTATTGATGGTGATTTTGGGAATAGAAATTCGATGCCTATTTTCAATTTAGCCTGGAATTATGACGAAAAATTTTTCTGGGACGGAAGGGTGTTTAGTTTAGAACATCAAGCATTGCAACCAGTTGAAAATCCTATAGAGATGCATAATACTTGGGAGCAAGTAGTTGATGATTTACAAGCGCATTCAGAATATCCTAATTTGTTTCAATTGGCGTTTGGGACAACTACTATAAGTTCAGAATTGGCTACCAAAGCAATAGCTCAGTTTGAACGTACTCTTATTTCTGGGAACTCGAAATTTGATAAGCATTTATTAGGTACTGCAACCTTAACTCCTCAGGAGTTGAATGGATTTAATGTGTTTATGGATGAAACAAAAGGAGATTGTTTTCATTGTCATGGAAGTGATAATAATCCGTTATGGACGGATAATGTTTTCCATAATAATGGTTTAGATGCTGTTTTTACTGATATTGGATTAGGAGAAGTTTCAGGTGATCCTGCAGATAATGGAAAGTTTAAAACACCATCATTACGTAATTTATTATTCACGGCTCCTTATATGCATGACGGACGATTCAATACTATAGATGAGGTAATAAATCATTATAGTGAAGGACTTCAAAATTCTCCAACCATTGATCCTTTAATGAAAAAGGTAGCCGAAGGAGGAGTACATATTACTACTCAAGAAAAAGCGGATTTAAAAGCGTTTTTATTGACATTATCAGATCATGAATTCATTAATAATCTTGCTTTTCAGAACTAATAGGTCCTAATAAGTAGGGCTCTTTTTTCAATCACAATCCAAATAGTTTAATTTTAAACGAACTTACACTCTATAAAAAAAGAGTTGGGGTTTGAAAATAATATAATTTGAGGTGTTTACGAGCCTAAATCTTCAAATTGTAATTTAAAAGTTGTCCCTGAACTATTTGTTTTATTTAAAACACCTTTTAACTGCTTAGTGAAAATTTGGATTAATTTTGTGCCTAATCCTATACTTTCTTTCACACCTTTAAAGCCTACTCCATCATCTTCGATGATTAACTCATAATTATTATTATTATCAGCATGTTTTAAACTAACGTTAATGCTCCCTTCAATTCTATCTTTAAAAGCATATTTTAATGAATTGGTAATCATCTCATTGATTATTAAGCTAAGTGGTACCATTGTTCTCATTCCTAGCTTAATTTTTTTAATACTTAAGTTTAAATTAATATTCTTATCTACTGCATAGCTTTTTATTAAGTTATTAATTAGCAACTCAAAGTGCTCTTGCAAATCAATATATTGAAGATCATCAGTACGGTACATTCTTTCGTGAAGTAAAGCCATTGAAAGCACTCTTTTTTGTGCTTCTTCAAAAACACTAAATACTTTTTCGTCATCAGTTTCTCGAGACTGCATTCTTAATAAACTATTTACTATTTGTAAATTGTTCTTTACACGGTGATGAATTTCTTTAAGCAATGCACTTTTTTCTTCATGCCTCTTTTGAAGTAATTTGTTTGTTTCTTGTTTGTTTTTATAAGCTTTAAATATTAATATGATTACGAATAAACCTAAAACTGAGGTTATAGAAAAAATAGTAATCACTAACCTATCTTTGTTTAATTTCAATTTTTGCATCTCATTTTTTGTCGATAAGAGTTCAATTTCTTGCTCTCTTTTTTCTACTTCATACTGGGCTTGTTGTTTAATCGCGTTTTTTTCAGTGATATCGCTTCTAATACTATCACGCATGGTGACATATAAATTTTGTGCTTCAAAAGCTTTTTTCCAATTATTTTCTTTCTGAAAAATTTCACTTAGTAGTTTTGCAGCATTATTTATCGCTAGAGGGAAACCAATTTCTTGGGCTACATTCATACTTTTATTAGCATAAAATTTAGCTTTATTCATTTCATTTTGATTTAAATAGGTTTCGCCGATAGAACACAAAGTATTTGAAATCCCTTTTTTATTCCCAATTTCATACCATATTGACAAGCTGTTTTGAAAATATTTAATGGCTTTATCAGTTTGATTTTGAGTTATAAAAATAGACCCTATACGGTTTAAAGAATGCGCAATTCCTTTTTTATAACCAAGATCTTCCCAGGTATTTAAACTTCTATGATAGTATTCTAATGACTTTGAATATTCCTCCTCTAAATAATAAAGCATTGCAATGTTGTTTATAGAGTGAGCTATTTCATAAGTATTTCCTATTTCTTCACTTATATTTAAACTTCTATGGTAGAATTCTAATGCTTTTGAGGTTTCTCCTTGATTTCTATAAACAATTCCAAGGTTATTTAATGTGGTTCCTATTAATTTTCTGTCATTAATAGCTTCTGACATTTTTAAGCTTTTAAAATAATACTCTATTGCTTTAGTAGTAATTCCTTGATTTTCATACAGAAATGCAATGTTGTGTAAACAAGAAGCGATACCCAATTTATATATTATTTCTTCACTTATTTTTAAACTTTTATGATAAAATTCTGAGGCTTTAGAAAGTTTTCCTTGACTAAAATAAGCTAAGCCCATATTATTTAAAGCATCAGACTTAGATTTTAATAAGCTTAGTTTTATTTTCTTATTTGTTACTAGTAGTGGATTTTTAAGTTGTTTTTGAGTATAATAATACATCCATTTATTATACTTGATCCATATATCATCTTCAAAAGCTTCTTCTACAATTGTATTTATGGCGCTTATTTTAAGCGTATCATGTTTAGCTTTATGAAACATAAAAAGCGCTGAATCAATTAATTTTTTGTCCTTGGTAGTTACTTTATCTAAATCCAAACTATCAATTAAATAATACTTTTTGTCAGCAAATGTTTGTCCACATAATATAATAGGATACATAAGTGTAAAACTTATAAAAACTAGAAAAAAATTATATTTCAAGTAAGAATTAAACATATGTAATTTGATAAAAGTTACAGCTAACTTCTAATAGCATTTAGTCAAGTTGGTTTTAATCAAAACCAACAGCTGGGTGAGTTTATACTTAAAGATAACAAATAACTACCTGATTGTTATGTTTTTAGTTAAAAATCTTTATTATCCAATAAAACACCTGCAAGACCCAATAATTGTAACTCTGCATTCTTAGCAGTATACTTTGCTTGGTTTAAACTCAACTCTGAGTTGATTAAGTTTAGTTGAGCTTGTCGGAAATCTATTGAAGAAACCTGTCCTAATTTATAACGTTCATTGGTGCGCTCGAAATTACGTGTCGTAGTGATTACATTAGTTTCTTGAACTTGTAATGTAAACAACAAATTCTGATAACTTTCCCATGCATTATGTA
>Ga0209291_1000277_pt1 | contig 50611 bp, 42 predicted proteins | sample GOMGulsemesocosm_FD_184633 | JGI IMG/M metagenome (GOLD analysis project Ga0209291, IMG submission 184633) | Methane-oxidizing microbial communities from mesocosms in the Gulf of Mexico - GOM9B Gulf of Mexico (SPAdes) (version 2) | ecosystem: Environmental > Aquatic > Marine > Cold seeps...
CAATTACTTTATCTGGTGAAGAGCAAAGTAAATACTTACAAGGACAAGTAACTTGTGATGTAAATATGCTTGAAAATAATAACCTATTGATTGGTGCCCATTGTGACGCTAAAGGTAAGGTATTCTCAGTATTTCGAATGATAAACCGCCAGAAAGCACATTTATTATTGCAACCAACAGCAAGTACTAGTGCATCATTAGCAGCATTGAAAAAATTCGGTGTTTTTGCAAAAGTCACCATAGAGAAAACTGAAGACTTAGCGTTTTACGCTGTCGCTGGGGAAAAGGCTACTGAAGTATTACATCAACAGTTCGTTGAATTACCGAACAGTTTAACGCCAGTATTAGAAGTAGGAAGCACCTCTATAGTCTACCTAGCAGGCAAACAAAAGCGTTACTTACTTATTGATAATAAAGAAAAGATAGAGAAAATCATTACGGATTTCAATTTAGCTATTTACTCACAAAGCTTGTGGGATTTAATTGAAATTAACGAGGGGTTTCCATTATTAGCACCAGAAACTGTGTCGACTTATGTTCCGCAAATGCTGAATTTACAGGCGATTCACGGTATAAGTTTTACTAAAGGTTGTTATTTGGGCCAAGAAACTGTTGCTCGCATGCAGTATTTAGGTAAGAACAAACGCGCTTTATTTTCTTTGCAAGGCACTGCGGCTGAAGAAGCTAATAACATAATAGAAGCTGGCGATATTATTGAACAACAATTAGGTGAGAACTGGCGTAAAGCTGGGGATGTATTAGCAAGTTATATCAGTGATGACGGCTGTTGTTATTTGCAAGCCGTATTAGCCAGTGATATTGATGCGACGACTCAGTTACGTATCAAAAAACAAGAACAATCGTCACTTATCGTCGTCGAATTACCTTATAATCTTTAATTATGTGCTGGTCAAACCGCAAAATAGTTAAAACTTACTTAAAATTTAGGATATCAAATGAAAATTTCAGAAAATAAAGTTGTCGTATTACATTACGCCGTATCCGACAGCGAAGATACGTTAATTGATAGCTCTTATGATCACAAACCATTATCGATTATTCACGGAACAGGTTATTTAATTCCGGGCTTAGAAGACGCTTTAACGGACCATGTTGCAGGTGACAAGTTTGAAGTAGCCGTCAGTGCAGAAAATGCTTATGGCGACCGTCATGACGAATTTGTACAAACTGTACCGAAAAGCATGTTTGATAGCGTTGAAGATCTAGCTGTTGGCTCACAATTACGTGCAACAACGGATGATGGCGAGCAAACAGTCATTGTTATCGATGTAACAGATGAAGAAATTACTGTTGATGGTAATCATCCATTAGCTGGTATTGATTTAAAGTTTGAAGTAGATATTTTAGAAGTTCGAGATGCAACAGAAGACGAACTAACCCACGGCCATGTTCATGGTGAAGGCGGTTGTGGCCACGAGCACTAGTTTCTCTCAAAACGACTCGCTTAAAACCAACATCAAAAAAGACGCGTAAAGCGTCTTTTTTTTATATTATTGATAAATACTTTAATCGATAGCTGTTTATCCTAGCAGTATCATTCATCTATAAATGCGCTACTTTATGTCGAACCTCCTGATAACGAACATTCTCACAACAAGCAAACCCCGACAGTTGCTTTACCTTATTTCGGCTAAATAATGGCACCATTAAGCCAGTTAAAAATCGACTTTGAGTGTCTATTGAAAGCTCAATACTCGTTTTATGCTTCATATGTTCAATTAGCTCTGTTAAATAACCTTTCAACTGTTCATCATTCGGCCAATTCACTGGCGAAGAATATTCAAGTTTAGCAACTTGACTGCGACAAACAGAGCAATGCCCACAGTTTTGGGGGACTTGCTTGTCGTCAAAATACAACGACAAATTACGGCTTAAGCATTTATCTAATTCAAAAAAACGAACCAATGCCGCTATGCGCTTTATTTCGCTTTGCTCTTTCTCAAAAAAGTATTGCTGTAAGTTTGTCGCCAATGAAGGATCTGCTAATTCCGTTTCATTAACACGATAAACTTCGGTAATTTTTTTCGTTTCTAAAACGATTAACCCTGATTCTTGTAAATATTCTAATGCGGTGACCACACGGCTTCGTTCACATTGATAGTGTTTAAACAGGGCATCAAAGTCTGGCTCGCCCCATATTTTCTTGAATTTACTGTGTTGAAAAACCGCCTGCAAGAATTCACGGCGCTCACCTTTAAAAGTACCTAAAACGTCTTCTTTGCTGGTCGTAAATTTATATTTGAAATCGGCAAAATATGAAAATAACGGCTTTACCACCCCATACAACTCAAGCTGCACCAACAAGGTTTTCATTGGTAATTGACGAATATTACTGGCATTAGACAACGACAACCCTTGTAATTCCCAACGACCATTCTGGCTCTCAGCTTTAATATTCGCTAAAACATGCTCAATACCACTGAACTCAGGCGTATCACCAAAAACAAAATTTTCAACGGTATTTAAGCCATCTAAATTGGCTAAGGTTATACAATTTGATGGCAAACCATCACGCCCTGCTCGGCCAATCTCTTGGCTATAGTTTTCAATAGATTTAGGTAAATCGTAGTGAATAACAAAACGAATATCTGATTTATCTATTCCCATACCAAAAGCAATAGTTGCAACAATAATGTCAACTTTGCCCGACATGAATTCATTTTGAATACTTTGCCGCTGATCGCTAGCAAATCCTGCATGATAAGCCTTTGCATTCAATTGGTTTCTGTTCAGGAATTCGGCCACTTGCTCGGCACTATGCTGCAAAGTTACATAAACAATGCCACAGCCCGACTGTTGCTGAATGCTGGTTAATAATTGTTGGTTTTTATGTTGAGTAGACACAGGCACCACGGATAAATCTAGATTAGCCCGATAAAATCCTGTTTGCACAATATGTTCTGGTGTTATGGCAAATTTACTCGCCATATCATTTTTTACTTTTTTCGTCGCAGTCGCGGTAAGTAATAATACCAAAGGAATATTTAGCTCTTGGCGATAAGCAGGGAGTTTCAAATAATCAGGTCGAAAGTTGTGCCCCCATTCAGAAATACAATGCGCTTCATCAACGACTAACATTGACACATTTACCGAACCGATAAACTGTCGAAAGCGCTCATTTTTGAAACGTTCAACCGACACCATGAGTATTTTAATTTTTCCAGATCGCGTATCCGACATAACTTGTTGATTTTGATCAGGCGTTAAGGTTGAGTCTATACTCGCGGCAGTTATTCCTTTACGTGCTAAAAACTCAAGCTGGTCTTTCATCAACGCCAATAATGGTGAAACGACTAAGGTTAAATGCGGTAAATGCAATGCTGTTAATTGATAGCATAATGACTTACCCGAACCAGTTGGAAAGATAGACAGTGATGAATGACCATTTAATAGTTGCTTGATTGTTTGTTCTTGCCCATCTCGAAATTCATTAAAGCCAAATGTTTGCTTTAATGTTGAATAAAATGGAGGGATTGGAGAGTTTTTCATGACGTTCCTTTGGAAAGTTGTCCGAGTCGCTATAGGTTAATTCAGATGTTCAGCAAGAAAGTCCAATAATACTCTAATTTTTGGCGTGACACCTTTTCTACTGGGATATATTGCATAAATATCAATTGTTCTTCCTGTCCAGTGAGGTAATACGCGTTGCATCAGCCCTTGTTTTAGTTCATCGGTACATAAATATTCGGGAAATAAACCAATACCGCAATGATTAATCACCATTGTTTTAAGGACATTAAAATCATCAGCGCGAATTCGCGGAGTAAAACTAACACTGCATTGTTCGTTCTGAGCATAAAGTTGCCAATTAGCTTTATCATTAACACTGTTCATTAACAAACATTGGTGATCTGACAACTGTTCTGGTGATGATATTTTACCATGTTCTTTTATATAAACTGGACTAGAAAAAAGAGCCAATTTAACTGTTACCAACTTTTTAGAGAGTAAAGTAGAGTCTGGCGATTCACCCACACGCACAGCAAGATCAAATCCTTCTTCCACAATATCAACTCGGCGATTAGTCAACTTTAAATCGAGATCGATATCTGGATACAAACGATAAAAGTCAGCAAGTGGTTTTGCCAATAACTCCTGTCCAGCTCCCACAGAAGTACAAAGTTTGATTTTCCCTTTCGGTGTCGCCGATAGATTTTCAACGCATAACTGCGCATTTTGCATTTCTTCAAAAATCCGCTGGCAATGTTGGAAATACACTTGGCCGATTTCCGTTAAATGCAAAGCACGCGTAGAGCGTTCGATTAGTTTCACCGATAGTTTTACTTCAAGGCGAGATATTTTTCGGCTAATATTTGACTTAGGCAGTCCTATTTTATTCGCCGCAGCGGTAAAACTCCCTTGCTCAGCAACATTCAAAAAAACCATCATATCGTTCAAGTTATTTAACTCCGTCATTTTACCTCCTATTTATCAACTTAACCTAAGTATAAAAGACATCATTGTAACCTTAAATGGAACAGTGAGTTGTTTTTTTGCTTATTTATCTAGATACACCAAGATAATAGAATTACCTCATCGAAAGACAACAACATTTAGGAAAACAAATGGACATTTTAAGTTATAAGCAATTATCACAAGGCGGTTTTGCAGGATTAAAAGAACGTAGGTTTGTTATGGACGAACGTGTCTTTGGTGCAAGGAAAACGGCTGAAACCGTCAATGGATTAAAAAACTTCGTTTACCTAGCGGATGCTAACTTTTTACCTAATGGCTCAACAGGTATGCACCCACATAAAGAAATTGACGTAATTTCAATTATGGCCGATGGCAATGTCAGCCACGCGGGTTCACTTGAGCACGGTCAAAGCTTATCAATTGGTCAAGCACAAGTACAAAGAGCAGGGGCTGAAGGCTTTTCGCATAATGAGATAAACCCTGACAGTAAACCAAATCAGTTGATACAAATTTGGGTATTACCCGATAAATCCGGAGAGAAAGCGAGTTATAAAGCTTATAGCCCTAAAATCGGCGAACTTGTTCATATCTATGGCGGTAAGAAAAATCAAACAAATACTATGTATAGCCAAACGTCTATCTCCATGGTTAATGCCTTAAAAGAGCAAAAATTCACTCATAAAGGGGAAGTGATGGCATACATAAGTAAAGGCAATGTTAGAGCAAATGGCAAAGCCATTCCACCGAGAAGCCTATTGCATGATATTAATGGTTTAGAGATCAGCGTGCTTTCTGATGCACAGATAATTTTCATATACGCCACTAAATAACTCAATAATCCATAAAAAATTTACGAGAGATAATATGATGAACAATCAACATTTGTCAGAATTCTTAACCAGGAAAAATGCCGTTCTTGCTATGATAGACCCTCAAGTAGGTCTGATGGTCGCCGGAGGTGATGAACATCCAAGTGTACTGAAAAGTAATATTGAAGGTTTATGTAAAACGGCTAAAGCGATCAACCTACCAGCAGTTATTACTGCAAGTTTGCCAGAAGGTCCAAATGGTCCAGTTATTCCCGAAATCACCAATATTTTAGGTGGTGAAACAATAGAACGTGAAGGGCAAATTAACGCTTGGGACAACAAAGAATTTACTGATGCAATACGAGCAACTGGCCGTAAAAAATAATCATGGCAGGAATAGTTACTGATGTGTGTTTATTGTTTCCGGCACTTTCTGCGGTTGCTGAAGGTTACGATGTCTATGCCGTTATTGACGCATAAGACACTTGGAATAAAACCGTACAAGAGGTGACATTACATCGCTTAGCTCAAGCGGGCGTAAAAGTAACAACTTGGGCCTCAGTATTAGCTGAAATTATGAATGACTGGCGCAGTGAGCATGGTTCGGCTTTAGGTGGAGTATTCGCGGCCCACACCACTAAATATGGTTATGTGATGAATAGTCACTTTGCTAAGTAGTTTTTATTAATAATATCGGTGTGACCAAAGGAATTACCATGAAAGAAACAACATTTAAGCTTAATAAACATTTTATGGCATTTTTAACTTTTTTATTATTGCTGCCTCTGGTTTACTTTATCCCTAGCTTCATAGCTATCTACATCAGTGAAGACAGGTTTTTAGTTAGCTTAATTTCAGTGGGCATCATAGTGCCATTATTGTCGTATTGCTTAATGCCGATGCTTTTGAAACTGTTAGCACATTTTTAATAAGCCTCCAAAAGACAAAAGCGATAACTTATCTTTGCTAAGTTATCGCTTATCAAGTGCCCAGATGTTCGACCTAAGTTTGGCTAGGTATAATATTCTGCTTCTATACGCTGGCAATACTGGATTAAATTGTCATATTTCCGGGCTTGTTGATTAAAACTATTGGGAAAGTCGACACTAATAAATTCACATAATGCTGCATATGCAATGGCATCAAATGAGCTGACTTGTTCGCCAAAGCAATATGTATTTTCGCCTAATAAAGTAGAAAGCGCAGAAAAATGATCATCTGCTATGTTTAATAATTCAGCTTCGCTATGGCGACCATATCCCTGTCTTCTTAATGTCTTTTTTACATCTTTACGGATAATACCTGGCATAACCCATTTAAAAGGAATTGGGATTTGACTAAAGAATGCCTGATAAAGTAATGGCCAAGTATCATCTTTCACCCAGCGAGAATAAACTAAACACCAATACAAACTTTCATCCAATGCTTTAGCATAAAGTGCAGCTTGCGATTTTTGCGTATCGTTTAAATGATCATCGAGTTTAATATCATATGCATTGGTGAGGTGTTTTAAAATAAAAGCAGAATCACCAATTTTTTTACCATTATCGTCAATGAAAGGCAGTTTATTTTTCGGGGACTTTTTTAACTGGTTAAAATCACCAATATATTCAAATTCAAGACCTGACAATTTTAAAAACAAGTCAACTTTAACCACAAATGGGCTAGCGTCAGCCACACCAAATGCTTGTCCAAAACCATAGAGTTTTATCATACTTCATCCTTAAATTTTTATTATAAATTGGGCTAAATAACTTTATGGTCATAGAATACACAAAAAAAATGGCACTGTAAATTTTTACAGTGCCATTTTAGAGTTACGATTGTAAGTAAACATATCCGCTTACTTTATCGAATAACTACTCATTACTATTAGCAAATTGAATCCGGTCTTTTATGGAGGGGTGTGAGCTAAAATATTTTTCTAATAGCTCATTATTCCCCCTATTTTTAACCAGCTTTGATAATGCATCACCTAGAGCTTGTGGTGAAATTCCCAAGTGTTTTAATTGTTCAACCGCAAAGGCATCTGCTTCGGTTTCCAATTGCTGTGAAAATTTATTTTGAATAACCGTTAAAGCCGTACCAGTAAAAGTTTCAACAATACCTTCCATATCACCAAAAAAGTAAGTCATCAACAATGTTGTTGCGGCGGTTTCTGCAATTAACTGTAGCCCATGCCTATGTTCTACATGCCCTATTTCATGTAATAAAATCGCAATTAATGCTTGTTCATCATCTTTTAATAAGGCATGAAGCCCGTCAGTTACAACAATACGTCCTCCTGGCAAAGCAAATGCGTTGGCGCCAAATGATTCACTATAACGGTAACTTAACGTGTAATTTCCCAGTAAAAGTGTTGATGAAAACCTTTCGTTCGATAAATAGTCTGCTAAGGAAAGTTTTTCATTATCTTTCAGTAAAGAAGGTTCGAGCAAAGTTTTATCTAATAATGTCATGACTTGCTGATCTATCTCAGTAAGTACCTGTTCAGGCACAAGCGGCGTAACCGATTTAGCCGCCGCAGGTATCGCCTGTTCAATAATGATATATAAGCAAATAGGCACCAATAATAAAGCAACTAACCAAAACAGTTTATGTTGCTCTAAACGAGAAATCAGCAGATTTTTCTTCCCGAAAAATGGCGTTAAGTCATGATGATTATCTATCGTTATTAGAGCACCATTTGGTAGACGTATCTCATGGGGTAAATTTCCTAATGGAGATAACCAGTCAATATTACTCAACAAAAAAAACTCAGCGCTAGCCGTATCGTTTATTTCAACTTTACGTTTGGTAAAAGTTAACTGCACAGTACGAGCTTCACTACTACTCGTACTGTAAATCGTTGCTGGAATAATCATTAAGTAAGTGCGATATCAACATCAAAAACATTAGCCAACTCATCACCAATGGCTGTTTGATGCTCACCTAACTGATCAATAACCTTCTCTTTTTCATCAGAGAGTTTAACTTGAGTATGATTAATAGCGTACTGTGCCGCTCTTATTTTTGCCCAAGGATAAGCAAGTGCAAAGGTACACATGATCAACACTAGGTTCGAAAGGTGCAACCAAGCTAATGATAAGAAATCAAAAGAGGAGGTAAACTCAGCCACATTATCAACCTTGGTATGATTAAAGATATGATTACGAATAGTCGCTTGATAATAAGCTCCGACCACATTAAGGATAATGATATAAAACGCAAACATAACAACTAAAGCCCAGCTAAATTGTGGCGTTTCTTCTGTAGCAAATTGTGCAAAAGACATTCCCACCACACCTAAAACAACAGCGAACAAAGCAAAGGCTATTAACATCATGAATACGGTTATAAGTGATGCACTATAATATTTCGTGGTTGATAACTCAGCTTGAAATTTCTTGTCACCGTAACGGACATTTGATATTAAAAAGCTGTCTATGCGCTTTAAAACCCAAGGCAGGGCTAAATAAAGAGTAAAAATACTCGCAATTGGCAAGATAAAGAAATTAACCAAGGCTTGACCATACTGTCCTTTAAAATCAAACTTCACATTACGGTAACTGCTCATGCGTAAGTTAAATCGTAAACTTGAACAAATAAAGAAAGGGAATAAAAATAGCAGCGCGATCATTAAAATTAGGCCTGCAACAGGAAAGAGTGATGACGTTAAATAATATAAACCAAATAAGACCACCGCAATAATACGACCTTTTAATACTTGTAAAGGCGTAGCTAAATAGTTAAATCTGTGTCCGTCTAATTCGGTATTACCATAAAAATAGCGCATAGTTCGCACTTTAGCCCACGCAGAGTATATACCTAAAGTTATGACACTCAGCAGGACATTAACGATCCATATTCGCCAAAACTCAGCGGCCTTACCGTGAAAATCAAATGAAACTAACGTGAATGCTTTAGATTGTTCATTATTCGATACTTGCTCTTCCATAAATACATATTCCTTTTTTTATATGATTAATTAACAAGTTAACTGATGATACACCTATTTACAATATTTTCCTTATTCAACTCTAATGTAGACATTGATTATATTTCAGCCGCTATTACTGATATTTCAACCAGTAAAACTTCACGTGCCATCGCTGCTTCAACGCACGCTCGTGCAGGTGCAAAACCTGCAGGCACCCAAGCATCCCAAACTTCATTCATTTGTGAAAAGTCGTTCATGTCTTTTACATAGATGGTTGCAGAGAGAATATGCTCTTTATCGCTACCGGCTTGGATAAGAAGTTCTTCAACCTTTTCTAACATAGAGCTCGTTTGCTCGGTAATACCTTGGTTAGCATCTTTACATACTTGTCCACATAAATAGATAACGCCATTGTGTTTGACAATACGACTCATACGGGGTTTAGTTTCTAATCGGGTAATAGTCATTTCAGCTCAGTAATTATTGATTTTGTTAAAGTATATACCTTACCCATATAAGTGTGTAAGCACATTCTTAAAGCATTGAAGAAACTTTCATCGATTAAGCCTTAAAACTCGAATATTATCTAAATGTTGCAATTAATCATTCACAAACAGTTCAATAAACGATACAGTCTTTATTAGATGTAATACTTATCAAGAGGAAAACTGATGGAAATTAATCAGTGGGTTGACGAATTATTTGAAGTGTTTGATGTAGATAAAGATGGCGTAATTAATCGAGGCGAATTTGTCGAATTAATAGACTGTCTATTGCAAGATAAAGGTATTCGCATGTGCGAAACCATTTTTAATAAATTCGATACTAATCATGATAATTCTATTTCAAAAGATGAACTTAAAGCTATGGTGATTGAATTAGCGCTTTAGTTGGCTAAAGGTTATCGTCTCCTTTTCCCCAAAAGTATTTATTCAAAAATATATCATCATCGTTTAATGTTAAATCAAGAGCTTAGTTAAGCTCTTTTTTTATGGCCAAAATTCATTGGTCAGACTTCTTGTTTCTATTTTTTATTCTGTTATTATTTCAGCGTACAAGTGTTCACTGAAATAATAACTTAGGATAAATAATGTCAAGCCAAACCAGTTATAGCCGAAATGAAGAAATAGCCAATACGCTAAGCCATGCGATTGGGGCGATTCTGGCCATTGTTGCTTGTTATGCATTAATAGCAACCGCGATTAACGAAGCTCACATTGGTAAAATAATCAGCTATTCAATTTATGGTGCGAGCCTATTTTTATTATTCTCCGCTTCCACACTTTATCATGCAATCCAAAACACAAATAAAAAAAAGTTATTTAAACTGCTCGACCATTGTGCAATTTACTTATTAATAGCAGGCACTTACACTCCTCTAATGGTGGTATCCTTGAACGATCAACTGGGTATGATCATGTTATCAATTATTTGGGGCTTAGCCATATTGGGAATTTTTTTCAAGCTGAAATTTGGCCACCGTTATAAAAAAATATCGTTAGCAACTTATTTAGGTATGGGACTAATATCGATAACTATTATTGAACAGTTGCAGGAGAAACTAGCAGGCCAAGCACTTAATTTACTCGCTATTGGTGGTGCTATTTACTGTTTAGGTGTGATATTTTATGTACAAAAACGTATTGTGTTCAATCACGCAATTTGGCACCTATTTGTTTTAGGGGGGGCAAGTTGCCACTTTTTTATGATCTATTATTATCTATAAACAATGAATGGCGCTTCTCCCTTCATTGTTTATAACAATTTAAATTTTAAAGTTTTTATGAAAATATTTTAACCATACAACTAATTTTATAACTGCCAAGCATAGCTAAACTTGGTAAAAACAGTACGCTGGTCACGCTCTAACTCATCTAAGTTATCATCTTGAAAACCACCATCAGAGTAACCAACAAAAAATAGGGTTTGAGGATTGATTTTGTAAGAATATATCAGCTGAGTTGAAAAACGACGGTTTGTCTTATGAAGACGATCTTCAATATCATCATAACTATACATGTCTGCATCTCTCTCAATATCAGTATATTGTACAACCAACTTTAAAATACTTCGCATATTAAACTGGTAACCCAATCTAACATCATACTGATTAGCCGTAAAAAGGCGTTTATTGCCAATATCAAGCTGACTATAATTATGGCTAAAATCAATATTTATATGTTTATTGGCATCCCAAGTTGCCGTTGTTTCAAAATTAAACACATCACCTAATTGAGTATTAGCATAATCTATTTGTTTGCCCATTCGTGTAAAGAACTGTAGTTTTAACCCTGAAATTGGTGTAAACCTGATATAACTACGCACTTGGTTTTCGTAAAAATATTCACCATCGTGAAATTTTTCTCGATGGGTAAATCCAAAATTACCATATAACTGCATAGGTCCTTGGATTTCACCAAATAGCTCATATTCTTGCTCTAACATTTTACCGTCTTGGTCATAGGTTTTATCCCAATCACCAAAGTATCCCCATTCAGTTAAGGTATCACCTTCTGTGCCATACCAAGTTTGATTTCCGCCTAAGACATACTTTTCATAGTTTGCTTGAGATTGAAAACCCAAATCGGCACGAAAGTCTTCTTCCACATTAGTATAATTAGCTTTCAAACTGTAATCGCGCGTTTGATGTGAATACCTCAGACTATATGCATTACCCTGCTGCTCTTTGGCGACGTCAAAATCTTCTTGTATTTGTGTTGGGTTGTCTGACTCTGAACGAGCAATTTGATAACGTAAACTATCCGCTTGGCTAAACCAGTAATTACCGTCAACCGAGACAAGCGTATTATTATAATGACTCGACTCTCGATTAGTTACCAACACACCAATATCATTGCGTTCGCCGACATCCATTTTATAACGAGCAATAGCAATATCTGACTCATCATCCAAAGTAGCAATGCCTGAACCACTATTACCCGGCATTAAGAAGGAAGTGTTTTTGTCGTTTGCCACCATTAAACCATAACTGTGTTCATCGGTTTTCCCGGTCAGTTTTACCCCAACATCCGGTTCTGCAATGTTTCTTGTATGAACAAAATTAAAATTACTGGTGTCGAAATAAGAAGATCCATCTAAAAAGAACGGACGTTTCTCGGGATAAAACAATGAGTAGGTATTATTAACGTCGAGTTGTCCTGAATCAGCTTCTACTTGTGAGAAGTCGGGATTAACCGTGACATTCAATACCATGTCTTGTGTTATGCCCCAACGAATATCGAGGCCAGGTTCAACATCAGTATCTCCATCTTGCCAATCCCCAGGAACATCCGGTTTTTCATCTTGACGCGAAACAGTCAAGGTAGGCGTTAATTGAAAGTTATTACTGGGCTTAATACTTTCAAAGCCGACAAATTGATCAAATTGACACAGGTTACACTTAATATTACGGTCACTTTTATAAGTCGCCATTTGTCGGCGTACATCACGCGGATGATTTCGTAAAGCAGCAATATTCCACGTTAATTTACCATCTGTTTGTGGAAAACGAAGGGCAGTAAAAGGAATACTCATCTCGACAATATAACCCAGCTCAGTAATTTGCCCTGCACTGTCCCATATTGCATCCCATGAAGGGTCTTCATTCCATCCATTGCTGTCATCCATACGCATGTCTGCTTGAGCACCTAACGGATTAACAAAGAACTCATAACCACTGCGTTGATCATTGAATGTGTCGATAACAATACCGACATTATCATCACTCCAAAGTGCATCCCTATCTCGTAGCGAAGCACGAATTAATTCTGGATTTGGATCATAAGCAATAATGGCGACATTGAGAGACTCTCCATTCTCATAAAAATACACTTCAGTTTGAATCGATGCATCAACTCCGTCTCCAGGATTATTTTCATATTCAAGCACCATTTTAGTCGCTTCTTGCCAAACGACTTCATCCATAACACCATCAACGGTAATTTTGGCTTCCTGATAAATTAATTCGTAATTTTGCTTAATCGACTGAGCCGCGATGCTAGTACTAGAGAAACAGAATAGCGCTAAAAAAAATACGATAGTTTTATTGACGTTAGGTAGTTGATAGTTTTTGGATTCGTTATTTTTAAATTGTGATTTATTATTATTTTTAACAAGCATTAGTTTCTCAAATTACACTTTTATTACACCTATTGTCGTAGTTAAGGGACAAAAGGTTTATTTCAAAATGTAACAAGATATGAAATTTCAAGGCGGGCCATGGTAATAGACTGATTTAGATGGGAAATCATATCAAATAAATATTAATAAAAATAATAAGGAACAAGCTTTATTGGGGGACAACACTAATATCTATAAAATTTTGTAACCGTTCAAGTATTGATGGTAAGTCTGAATTCCCTAATCCTAAACGAAAATACGGCTCGTTTAATCCAAATAAACTGGCGGGATAAACAAATATGCCCGCTTGTTCAGCAAGTTGTTCCGCCCATTCAAGCATAGGCATTTTGGTATGACATTTCACCAAAGCTAATAACCCCGCTTCTGGTGGCTGCCAAGATAAAAAAAACGAATTATTATCAATAAACTGCTGGAATAATTTGATGTTTTTAGCAGCGAGATTATTATTGTCGCTAATAATTTTTTCGTGATTCGTTAATGCCAACTCTGCTAGCTTCTCATCAATAACCGATGTACAAATCGAAGCTTGGGTCTTAACGGCCAGTAATTGCTTTAGCAGTGCTTGGTTTTTAGATACCGCCCAACCAATGCGTAAGCCCGCTAAACCAAAACTTTTAGATAAAACCGAAACCACAATCGCTTTGTCATAATCAAGATAACGATGCGCTAAAGGCAATTGATGATAATTACTCATTTGTGAAACGTCGTCGGCTAGTAAATAACAATTAAACTTTTTCGCCAGCGTTAAAATTTCATTAGCAAGTGTGCTTTTTATGACACTACCCGTTGGGTTATGGGGAGAGTTAATGACAATTAAACGTGTTTTTTCATTCACTAAACGGCTTAAATTTTTCAAGGTGACCTGCCACGTTTGCTTAGGGTCTAATCTTAAGTAATTCACTTTTATGCCCATTTGTTTAGCCATAGTGACTAACGATGGATAACACGGCGTCATCACAACGATCTCACTTTCAGCTAACTCACTACAAGAAAATGAGGTATTGGTTGAAAATACACATTGGTATATAGCCGAAAGTGCTTCTTGCGCACCACAAAAAGTAAGTACATCTTCAGCGGTTAATTTCGTTATATGACTATTAGCACTTTGATGAAAGTCTGCAATTAGCCGTCTAAGTACTTTTCCGCCCCATAAAGGCGCGTATGATAACTCTTGATCGCCCAAAACGCTTTCAACAGTACTATCAGCAAGTTTACATAAAGCATGTACAGATAAGCTTTGAGCGCATGAATCACTTAGGTTAAAGTCTATTTTTACCTTAGGATTTTGTGCAAGGCGTTGGCCAAAAGCAATATGTGCTGGCAGTTGTTTATTCATTATTCGATTAACCTTTTTATTAATCTAGTCTCTGCCAAACACTCACTTTAGTTTCCGTTACGATATAAGTGCATTCATTTTGTTTAATAACACGCGTTAACGGAGCGACATTAAGTAACTTGAAGTTATTTGACAGGCGCTGGTTTAGTTCATCAAAACCACTGACATTTTCGCCATTCACTTTTAAGCCGGCAAGCCAATGACTCTTATCGGTATATTTTGTAGAGTATTGGAAGTCACTTATCACAAAGAGTAAGCCCCCGACTTTTAATCGTTGTGAAACCGTTGCTAATAATACTTTAGGCTGATAACTTTTCTCTAAAGCGTGCTCAATAACAACCGCGTCGTAATCACTAAAATTACCTTTTAAATTGCAACCATCACCTTGGCTGAATAAAATATTACCGCCTTGGCCTGTTATCGGTAACTGCGCCAAAGATACTTCATTAAAGTCAACGATGTCTCCCGAAATAATAGAGGTATATCTTACCGATTTCTGCTGCTGAAGTTGCACACCATATTGAATAAAGCGTGCAGAAAAATCTATTGCGTCGATATGTCCAAAAAAGGGGGAAAGCTCAAATGCAGTTCTACCAACACTACAACCTACATTAAGACATTTATCAGCACTCACCTTATACTTATTCATATTATCGAGAACTGAGGTACTTATTTGTTGCTGGTAGTTAATCTGGTTTAGTTGTGTTTTCCCGTAATGACTGTCTAGTTGTTGACAAACCTCACTATCGGTTTCATAGCGATTAACCGGTGTTGTCGGTATTTGTCCATCAAGGTTTTCTACATAACGAAAACCGGCATGTTGCGTAAAGTGACGACGAAAAGCATAGCGTGCTGACTTTATGGCTTCATTTCCTGTAGAAAGCCACGAACCACCTTTAATTAAATTGTGCTTACCGTCAAAAGTTGGTGTTGAAAAGTCATCATAAAGTGGGTGTACTTTAAAACCATCAAAGCCATCTATTGCAGACTCACTCCACTGCCAAACATTACCAATAACATCAAAGAATTCACCCGCAGAAAATTTATCTATCGGGCAAGACGACGCATAGTGAGCTAAATTTATATTTGCAGGGGCTTGCTGCCAATCATTGGTATCCCCAACTAAGCCTTCACGTAAACATCCCCACTGTGCTTCTGTAGGTAAAGCTATATTCAACTGGCTTTCTTCGCTTTTCCACTGACAAAAGGCTTTCGCTTCTAGGTAATTAACTTCTGCAGGCCAATTCATCGGCAATGGAATTTCATTCATCAAATTACGCTGATAATATTCACCTGACTTTTTTCGCCAAAAACGTGGCATTTCAGCTTTACTGAAAATTAACCACTCTTGCCCTTCATTCGTCCAATACGTTGCATTTTTATAACCGCCAGCATCAATAAAAGCTAAGTACTCTTGGTTTGATACTAAATATTTTGACGCATTAAACTGTGCAACGTTTACGACTAACTCGCCATATTCGTTATCCCAACCAAAGGTTTTATCCGCAGGTTTCTTTCCTAATACCATGGTTTGTTTTGGAACGCTAAGCAACTCATTATTGGGCGAAAATGAAAAGTCAGGACAACTTTGCCACTGTTTATTTTCATTACATGTTTGGGTTAAAGAGGATATTGGTAACATGCGCATAATCACCGATGAGGTTTCTATATGTATACGCTCATGCTCACAGCCCATTAAAATTAACCAAGCTAACGAGTCTTGTTGTATTGGTAATGACAACTCCATCGTGTCAATCAACTGGTTCAACAGGGTAAAAACCTGTCTACGATACACACGTACGTCATCAACACTTGGCCAGTCGTAATGTTCACTATTGAGATCGTCCCAACTCATTTCATCGACGCCTACAGCACAACTGGCTTCAATTTTTTTATTGACCCGTTGCGTTATATACTTGCCCAGAATGAGCTTATTAATATAAAAAGTAGCAGTATGTCCAAAATAGAAAATTAACGGATGACGCAATGGCTCAGGTCGTAAATAATAAGCTTCATCATGATTAATGAGCGAAAATAATGATTCATACGTCGCCCATGTATTTCGAAAATAGTCTTTCAGTTCTGCTCTTTTTTCTTCAATAGAGCTACCAGAAAGTTGTGGAGTCGTTTTTTGATTATTAATAATATTCATATTTTAACTACTGAGAATAAGTTTTTGTTGATAGGGAGCCAAAACCATCTGCTTGATTTTATCACCTAGTGGTATTTGATCGGACAATTGGCTATTTCTTTTATCTATCATTCGACCGGATATTTTACTTATACTTTCACTAAACCAAGCATCATTTTCAAATAATGAAATAGCTCCAACTTTTGCTCCTAATCCAACATCGTATAATGAACAAGGTAAATCTTGTTGCCGAGTTTCTTTACGAAGTAACTCTCGACATTTATCGACTTTATATACTTCAAGTGCATCAATTAAGTTCAATAAGGCATAAATAATATTAAAATAAGCATTATATTGTAAGCTTGAAGCACCGATTCTATGCTCTATGCGAGCGGTTTTCTGCCAGTTTTGTTGGCTGACTAATACTTTATTATTATGGTCGTAAATCAAGGGTTCTTCGCCCATTGCTTGATTATGTTTTCCCACTTCTTTGTACAAAGCAATACTGCCTTGATGACCACCAGAAATATCAACAGGTGAGCATAACTCAGCGGCCAAACCATATTTACTTTTTAACGCTAAACGTTCAAAAGCTTCTTCTTCCGGCAAATAAATTAAGCAACAATTCAAGCTTGTATCAAGAAAGCATTGCTGTAAATACTCGCCAAAACCTCGATCGAAAATGATATTATTACCTAAGTTATCAGTAGCGCTAACATTTAATTGCACGGCATTAGGAATATGCACCGCACGTGTTTCATGAGTAAAAATGTCACTACAACCATTAGCTAACTTCCCTTTATCACCAGCCCAGACTACAGGTTTGATTAAGGTTTTATTAACCCCTTGTTTACCGAGTATGTGGGGAATTAGTTTTATTGCTCGAGTCAGATTTTCTGCTTCTTTTAATGGCGACTGCCCGTTAAATAATGAAACATACTCCCATTGGTTTTGCCAATACTCAGCCACCAGTTCGCCATCGATACCGGCGATTACGAATTGTTGATTAATTTCTGGGTAATTTAAAGAGAAAGTTTGTTCATTAGTATTCACTTGAAAACAACCTTCAAGTTCAAAGTGAACAGCAGGATTAAAACCAAGGCGCTGGATATATTCTTGTAAAAGTTTAATTGCCTGTATTTCAAATGACATATTAGGATTCATAAAAATAACAACACCTAGCTAATAAATAACTATATTATTTTTGCCGTTATGTTTTGCTTGATAGAGAGCTTTATCGGCATGCAAATATAACGAGTCTCGGTCAGGGCTGCGTTTAGATAAGTTTGAAATACCAATACTAACTGTGATGCGTAAACTAGGAGTAGCTAAGAAGATTTGGTTACTCACTTTTCTCAAGAAACGCTTGGCGATAGCTTCACATTGCTGTGTGTTGGTACGGGGTAATAGACATAAGAACTCTTCCCCACCAATTCGCCCAATAACATCTTGCGTTCGAAAGACATTTCGAGCAATGTCTGCAACTTTTTTAATGACATCATCCCCGACTGGGTGACCGTATTTATCGTTCACGTCTTTAAAATCATCAATATCGATTAAAATAACTGACAACTCTGCTTTTTCTATTGATGCATCTTTAAGATAGGTTGATAAATACTCAAAAACATAACGGCGATTATATAAAAGAGATAAGGGATCTTTAATAGCTAATGCATACATTTTTTTATTATTACGAAATTGTACTGTGATGACAGAAACAACAAGGATACTAATACAAACCATTAATATTATTAAATAAAATTCATTTCGTTCTTGTAAGCCTACGGATTCACCTTCTAATTGCATAACTTTATTCTGCTGCAGAACTAACGCTTGCTCTATATCTTTCCGGTCAGCTTCCATTGCAACACGTTCATCAGCTAATTTAGAGTTAGAGTTTTTTCGTAATAACGTGACCTGCTTTTTTGAAAAATCTTTCAACAATTGAAACGCTCTTCTATCGTTATTGTTGACATGAGCAAGTTCAGCCGCTAATTCAATAACCTCTAATTGCCATTGTGTTCCCATCAACTCAGGTAAGTTGTTGAATATTTCCTCAGCTTTATCAAGGGATACTTTTGCCTGTTCAAGTTTACCTAATACAATAGAACAATGTGTTTTTTGTTTATATAACTCCGCGTTATAGTCAATCATCCCCTCTAAACTGAGTGCGTTATCAATCACGTCAATAGCGCGTAAACACTCCCCTTTTTCAGCTAAGGTCATCCCTAAGCCATAGGCTGAATAAAAAGAAATGTCAGTATTGGGAGTATAAGAAATTTTTTCTTGATAAAGTTCGAAATAATTTATGGCTAAATCATATTTCTGCCAGTAACGATACGTTGCGGCAATGCCGTAAACAGCTTCAGCAATGTGCCCTGGATAATCTAAATTTTCGTAGGTATTTAATGCTTTTTGATAGTATTCAATCGATTTTCCATAATCTTCCATATAGCCATAAATAGCACCATAACTTTCATTAATGATCGCGATAAGAAAATGATCTTTTAATGCGTAGGCTTCGAGATAAGCCTCTTGCATATCTTTCAATGAAGACTCATACATTTCCGTTATACTTTGTGTATAGGCAAGTTCTTGTTTAGCTAGAATATAAAGGTAGGTTAATTGTCCCTCTTTAGCATGTGCCATAGCTTGGCGAAAGAGACGAGTTGCCTCAACGTATTGCGCATCTCGACGATAAATAAGTCCTTGATAAATACTCAGCGTACTTTTAATCTTTGATGATGCATCTTGTTTAATAAGAGCATTTGCTTTAGTAACTGTTTGATTAAAATCTTGATAGAAATAAAGCAAGTTCTCGGCTTGAGCTTTACGCAATAACCACCATAATTTTTGTTCGGTAGGCATATCAACAAATTGGCTTTTAATTGCCAATAGTTGTTTGTATGACTGCAGGGGTTCACGGTGAATTTCATCATCCATGTTTAATAGCCGAACCGACACATCGTCTTTGCTGGCTTTTAGTTGTGTCCGTTGGTTGGCATGTAGTTGACTACTAACCAAGATAAACATAACAACAATAAAGGCATTAACTCTATAAAAATCAAACTTCATTACACATCCGTGATCAATGATTCTGTTACATTATTTTATCGACTCTTTACATTGTTTAACTTTAGCATAGACTTTTTTTTAAAACGAGTATCACCAGTAGAATTGTACTTATTTCCAATTAAAAAACAGACTCTTGACCAACCTAAAGGAACTAACGAATAGACTAAAATGTATAAGCCTAGTCATTATACATTTTAGTAAACTCACTCACTTTGAAACCTTGTAAGTAATCATTGCCTATTTTGATTACCGGCACTGATCTAAAATTTGCTCGGCGAAATTCTTTCTGACCAGCAGGCGTTTTTACATTACATAACCGGTATGTTATTTGATGCTGTTCAAAGTATTTTTTCACTGTATCGCAGTGTGGACAGTTATTCATAGTATATAACACAACTTTTTTCATTTGCTCTCTCAACTTTTCTTAACTATTCATGATAAATCATAATAGATATCAATTGAGTATTTTATCTGAATTGTTGCCATTCACCTAGACTTTACACTTTTATTCGATTATCAATTTTTTAGAAGAGCATAGTAATATGACGAACATTCAGTAGACATCAATAACGGCAATAACGCATTGTTAAAAACATTTCTTTGGAGACAGAAAGTTCGTTTTTTTCATTGGTTAATGGCTTTTAACATGGGTCGCTTTATTCTCTAGCTGAGTAATGTTTAGCGAGCAACGATAATACCCCTTGCAAGTTTTCAGCATTATCATAAAAAACAACGAAAATTCAATTAATAACAAAAGGGAAAAAAGCCAATAAAATTGCGGATTTAATACGGTCAATACCAATGAACTTCCTGTAAAGATATGAAGATAAAATAAAATATTCGCACTTCTTTTACTTAATAATTCATGCATATTAGGCAGGAAGTTCATTGCTTCAAAGTTTGCTAAACAACGTTGTTGTAAATGGGTATACGACAAAAATGGTAATATTTTGATCAACATACCTAGAACAATACTTATTAAATAAAAATAAATAAACACAGCACTTAATAACATGCTCTTTTTCTCGCGTATATCCACAGACAGCCAATTTGAGGGACTAAGGTAAAATAAGGCGATTAGTATTAGGGTGAACGCAGCTAAACGCCAGCAGTTGATTGTGGTATCCGGAATTTTTCGCTTTCTCTGCCAAATAACCTTTAATAACGCAACATTGAACAATACAAACAATATCATTAAAAAGCTTAACAATAATTCGATAGCTTGTGGGAAAACGAATACGAGTGAAAGAGTAAGAAACAAAATAAAGGGGATTAATTTAGCCGAATATTTCGGAAAAGTTGGCGCGACATGAAACATAGGAATTACTTGTAAGCTAACCGCAAGTATTAATAATGCCATCCAACCTAGGCCTCCCCATAATGCATGAGTATTCGTTAACGACTTATCGTAATTAGCCGCCTGTAGAATTGAAAACCCAAGACTTTGACTTTGTAAAACAATGCCTAAGGCAAAAGTAATAAATAATGCTAATAAACTATAGGATATAGCGATAATAGTCGGATTTTGGCTGATTATATTTTTACTAAACCGCTGATTAAAATATTGCCAAAGCACTCGATAAATGGCAAAAATATAATAAGAGAAACTTAACGATAAACAAGTTATCGCTAGTATTTTAATTATCGGTTGCAAGGAGCTTTCACAAACAAATCCCCACATTAATAACCCAGTACCTATGAAATGTAATGGATGACAAATACGGCCAAGCAGACCGACATTTTTGACGCCTATTCCTCCCACTACCGGCAACATTTGTAATAACGCCCCCATCATCACAGGGGTGATAAAACCTAAAGTAAAACCATGGGTTAACGCTAACATCGATGGATGCCAACGTGAAAACCATAAACTTTCACCTGAAAAAAATACGAAAAAGGCTAAACAAACAACAAAGGTAATTGCACTTGCGAAAAATCTAAAGGGGATATCTATGGGTGGCAAACCGCTAAACGACATGCCTGACATATTCATAAATTAGTCGTCATCCCTTATTAAAGATAACTGTGTCACGTACTGATGCTGCCGCGCTTTAAAAATATATATTTGGTAACGGTCTGGTGTTTGTTGCTGGCAGTTATATAACCAACCAGCGTTTGTTAACTTTTCGAATATAGGGAAAGGTTCACGGCGATGATGCACCAGTAAAAATTGCTGCCTTGTTAATTTCATTAGTGCTTGGATAATTTTTGTCATCGGCTCAGGTGCAGCTAAATCACTTACATTAAGTATCACCTGTTCAAACACAATACCGACATCATTCATTTCTTAACCTTATCTCTGTAATTTAAGACTCTGTAACTTGTATTAGCAGCAAATAGGATGCCTCACGAGTTAACATAAACTATTTTTCACAAAATATGGCAAGTTGCTCTTGTAGAACATCACTTTGGGGGATTTGCTGCTGACACATAGGATAAAGCATCATTTCTTCCTTCATATTATGCTGCTGCATTAAGACCATTAAGGTTTCCGATAAACCAAGAAATTTATCTTTATTCTCAATGTTCAGTGCTTCATTGAGATCATTAACCAGCGCACGCATTTGCTGATGCTCTCCACGCATCACTTGAGTGGGCCCTGCGGTCATGCCTGTTGCTTGCTCAAACTGTGGAAATAGAATATTTTCTTCAGCTTGTAAATGTAACTCAAGTTCATTGGTAAAAATTGACCATTGCTCGCTTGCTGTTAACCAATTATTTTTCGCAACTGCAGATTCAGCCTGCGTAAATATTTCATCGCAGTGACGGTGTTTTTGGGTCATGTAATCAGGAATAGTACTCATAGTTGCCTCTCGATTATGATAGTCTTTTATTTAGCAGGTACCTATTCTAACGAGGGTATTCTTTCAGTTATTGACTTGCATTAAGAAAGGAAATGTTAATCAGGTTTTTATCAAAAAAGTTAAACTATTGTGCGCTATGTCAATTTTCAGCGACGCACTATTACTTACCTAACAACAAAAACAACACTGTATAAAATAACAGTTACTATGCTAAACTTATTTTAACGGATGCCTTCCACATTTTCAGGAGCACTTTTGAAACTATATATTGCTGAAAAACCAAGCTTAGGACGTGCCATTGCGGCCGCTTTACCTAAGCCTCATAAAAACCAGAAAGGCTATATTGAACTCGGTAATGGTGATGTCGTGAGTTGGTGCATTGGCCATATTCTTGAGCAAGCGGATCCGGAAGCTTATAACCTAGATTTCAAAAAATGGCATATGGCTCATCTGCCGATAATTCCCGATCAGTGGCAATTAAAACCCAAAGCGCAAACACGCTCTCAACTTACCGTTTTACGTAAACTGGTAAAAAGTGCCAGTGAAATTATTCATGCGGGCGATCCTGACCGAGAAGGCCAACTATTGGTTGATGAAGTTATTGATTTTTTAAAGGTATCTAAAACAAAAAAACAACAAGTTAAGCGTTTACTGATCAGTGATTTAAACTTACCTGCAGTAAAAAGATCGTTAAATGCTTTAAAAAGTAACCAAGAATTTATGCCCTTGTCTATATCAGCATTGGCACGCTCTCGCGCCGACTGGTTATACGGTATAAATTTAACCAGAGCTTACACCCTACAAGGACAGAAAGTGGGTTATAACGGCGTACTTTCTGTGGGTCGAGTACAAACCCCTCTTTTAGGATTAGTCGTAGAAAAAGATCGCCAAATTGCTAATTTTATCCCTCATGATTATTTCGATGTTTATGCAAAAGTACGCACTAAAAATAACGAAACCTTTAACGTAAAATGGCAACCAAGTGAGGCTTGTATACCTTACATGGATGACAACAAGAAGGTGATCAATAAAGCCTTGGCTGAAAATGTTGTTAAACGTATTACAAACCAACCTGCAACCGTAACGTCTGTTATTAAGCAAGATAAACAACAAGTGGCAGCTTTGCCCTATAATTTATCTTCTTTACAAATCGACGCAGCGAAGCGCTTTTCAATGAATGCAAAATTAGTGCTTGATGTCTGTCAGGCGCTGTATGAAAAACATAAGTTAATTACTTACCCCAGGTCTGATTGTCGATATTTACCCCTAGAACATCATCAGCAAGCTAAAGGTATTATTGATATTTTGTCGCGCTCAACGGAGGAATATGGAAAATTTGCTCAAGGTGCTAATCACTCCCTTAAGAGTAAAGCGTGGAACAATAGTAAAGTAAGTGCCCATCATGCAATTATTCCTACAGAAAAGTCTGCAAATAACATGACATTAAATTCTTTTGAAAAAAATATTTATCAGCTCGTTGTACGTCAGTATCTTGCGCAATTTTATCCTCCCTATCGTTACCATCAAACACAAGTTGAAATTGATATTGCACAAGGCAAGTTTACTGTTAATGCTAAAATCCCTCAGCAGCAGGGTTGGAAAGTCATGTTTCAAACGGCTAAAAAAGCAAACTCGAACAATGACAATCAAGAGTCACACACTGACCAAGTATTACCTGAATTGTCAGAAGGCGATCAACTTCATTGCGAACAAGGCAGTCTTGTTGAAAAATTAACACAAGCACCGAAAGCATACACAGACGCTACACTGTTAAGCGCTATGACCGGCATTGCTCGCTTAGTGCAAGATAATGCGATTAAAAAAATTCTCAAGGAAACTGATGGGTTAGGAACAGAGGCTACGCGAGCAGGCATTATTGATTTACTCTTTAAGCGTGGCTTCTTACAACGTATAGGTAAAAACATTACGGCTACCGATATAGGTAAATCGCTCATTAATGCTTTACCAAAAATGGCGACTACCCCCGATATGACCGCGCAATGGGAAGCGACCTTGAATGATATTAGTGAACGAAAAAGTAACTATCAAAACTTTATCTTACCATTAACAACAACATTAACGGATATGGTAGCGCAAGCTGAGCAGCAGTCTTTTGATCAATTGCCGAAAATACCTTTTAAGCGTAAAACCAAACGAAAGAAAACTTATAAAAAAGCAAATTAATGAATGAATTTAAGGGCTTTAATAGCCGCTATTTAATAGAGTAACGATACGATTTATTCCAAAAAACTCTCCACGTAGCGTAAATCCCATACCAATAACGGCAGTTATTGGTATGGGATGTAAAAATAAGTTACTGTTACCTTAGTATATCCCCCCATTGTTCTGGTTTGAAACAGCTTATGATTCGACTTTTCCTAATAAATTTTTTTTCATGTCTTTTATTATTATCCCTTGGCGTAAACGCTGAACAGGTTTTATTTTCAAAAAAAGAGCGTGATAACGATTATAAATTCGATTACCGCTGGCTTGATCAGCAAGGTGATGCTCAAAATCTGAGTTTTATACTTGATAAACACGCAATATTTGATCGATTCAGAAACTTCAAAAGTTTCAAAGCTGATATGGCAAAAGTTTCAGTTAACAATGCATTACAAAAAAAACTGCGTACTGAGCGTATTAAAGGCGTTATTATAGACTTTAGTAAGAACTCATCGGATGATGAAATAAAAATCAGAGGTAGGGATAATCAAGCAGTTAATGCTGCATACGCCAAGATTTATCAATTAAAACAAAGCTTAACTGCAGATTATTTAGCCGATAATTTCTATCAGCAATTTACCACTCATGACCAAATTAACGCTGTAAAACCTGATCACGCCCGTTTTGCAAATATTTCCAGCGCAGATCTCAAGTCAATAAAACCCTCTATCCTTGAAAAATTCTCTATAAAAAATATCAGAAAAGTCACTAATTATGTTTTAGGGTTTGTACAAAGTATCCCATATTCCACACTAGAGTCACGTTTAACAGCGTCAGGAGCAGGTTTTAATCCTCCCTTAAAGTTATTATGGGAAAACCAAGGTGACTGCGACAGTAAAGTAACGCTTACCGCTTCAATTTTAAGAACCCTAATGCCTCGCATTAAAATGGTTCTTGTCTTTATTGATAACCACGCTTTAATTGGTATTGAAATTCCAGCTACCTCCGATGATTTAACTATAACGTTAAACGGAGCTTCTTATGTTTTAGCCGAACCAACAGGACCTGGTCTTTTTAATTTAGGGGAAATAGCTATTGAATCAGAATTAGCAATCGGTAATGGCCATTATATTGCAGAGCAATTTCATGCCCTCCCTAAACCCAAAAAACCACCAGTACCAAAGTCTAATGATGCCTCAGTTGAAGCACCGCGAAAAGATGAACGATAAACTGAAAAGAACCTAAATCGGTTTTTATAGGAAATAGTTCCTACTGTTGCAGTACCGATAAAATATTTTCAAGTAGTAACTTGGCATTCACAGGTTTCGCCATATGCATGTTCATGCCTGCACCAAAGCTTTGTTCTTTATCTTCTTGGCGAGCATGAGCGGTCATGGCAATGATAGGCAGTTGAGCAAACTTTTCTTGTTTACGAATATTCATTGTTGCGGTTAGCCCATCCATAACGGGCATTTGAATGTCCATCAACACAACATCAATTTCAGTTGTTGCTAGTATTTCCAGAGCTCTACCACCATGTTCGGCAATAATAACGTTTGCTTGCATAGTTTTTAATAACTCTGTCGCAACTAACTGGTTAACTAAATTATCTTCAACGAGTAGCACTGTAACTCCCTGAAGGTTTCCTAGGGAATTTAACGCTTGATCATCCTTGGTAGTAAAATGCGAATCATCTTGCCAATTAGCTGTTTTAGCATCAAATAACTGTTCTATAAATCTACGATAAAGCGGTTTTTCTAACAACACATATGGGAGAGTGAGTGATTCTATACGTTCGATAACGTCACTAGAGATCCCCTCCGCCATAGGATGACAAATAGCTAATAATGCTTTGCTCTCTATACAGGTTTGAAGAATATTTTCATCGAGGTCCATTATGTTTTGCTCATCAATAAGTACGACAAGATTTTCACTTTGCTGATGTTTTCTTATATCAGCGAGTTTAGAACCTTCAATTGAGGTGATATTGTATTGTGACAACTGAATTTGTAACTGCTCAGGTAATCGATGAGAAAGGTCATATAACCTTAATTCTGGTAATGTTTGGTTTTGATACCGACTAACCACCTTAAATGGCAAGGTAAAACTAAATTGACTACCTTTACCTAATTCACTATTGAGTGAAATAGTCCCATCTAATAAAGTAACAATTTGGTGGCAGATAGCTAAGCCCAATCCTGAACCACCGTACTCTCGCGTCATTGACTCGTCAGCTTGCCGAAAGGCCTCGAATAAATGTCCTTGTTTTTCGTTGGCAATGCCTATGCCAGTATCAGATATAGTGAAACGTACTTGCTGTAATTCATTATTAATTTCACTGGAATTATCTTCGTTTTCACATGTCACTACAATGGAGATTTCACCTTGATGGGTAAACTTAACCGAGTTATTGATCAAATTAGTCAAAACTTGCACGACTCTCATATCATCAGTATCAACAACGTTAGGAACATCTAAATCAATGTGTATATTGAGCACTAATCCTTTCTGATTTATCAAGCCAACATTCAATTTAACCGCTTGATCAATCATAGCGTTAATGTCTGCTGAGCGTTTAACTATCGACATATTTCCTGATTCTATTTTCGCCAAATCAAGCACTTCATCAACTAAGTGCAAGAGGGAAACTGATGCTCCTTCAGCATTCAATAAATGTTGTTTCTGTTCATTAGTTAAACGTGTTCTTTTTAACAAAAATAACATGCCTTTAATGGCATTAATTGGGGTACGAATCTCATGGCTCATATTCGCTAGAAACTGAGTTTTAGCTTTGTTGGCATGTTCAGCTTGATTTTTAGCTTTTTCAAGGGCGATGTTCACTGCATATTGCACGCTTACATCTCTTACTAAATTTATCGTACCGACAACTTCAGCCGTTTGGCTATATAGTTGAGTACTAAAAACTTCATACGTACTGTCTGACGTTACCACAACTTGCTCTAGTCCTTGGTCTGTCGGACGCGTCAAGGAGCTTTCAGACATAGTGACTAATGCTTCACCTAATTCATTAGTCACTATTTCATCACTACGTTTACCTATCAGGCTTGATTCTTGTGGTTGGATGAATTGCTCAAATGCTTTGTTATATCCAATCATATGACCATCGAGACTATTAAAAATAATAAAATCAGGGATAGCGTCCATTACAGAACGAAGTAATGCATAATCGCGTTGGTGCTGATCACTCTTTAAACGAAGCGCTTGGGTTTTTTCATTCACTCGCTTATCAAGAAGAGTGTTTTGATCTTTGAGTTGCTGTAATAGTGTTCTATTTTGACCAAAGATGTCTTCGACAATTTTAAACCAATGCAGCCAATCAGCTGGTGGTTTTACTTTACCGGGATCGCCCTGAGAACAATGCTCAATATGATTAATAAACTCTTTAGTGGGCTTCATAAAGGTCTTGCGTGTCACCACATAAATAATACTCATGAGTGCAAATAAACCAAGAAAAAGTAAAATAAACATCATTATAAAACGCTCTAAAATAAGCGCAGAAAAATCATTATAAGGTTGGTATTTCAACATCACCCAACCATTAATGGGTAATTGATATTTTTGAATCAGCCAATCACCCACTTTAACGGTATCAGGTAACTTATTAATGCTTAAATAAGAGTGCCTAACTAAATCATCTGGCACCACATCCTTCCATAATGTTATTTCTGATAATGTTTCATTAGTGGATGTTTTATGTACCAATATATTGTTTCTTTCATCTAAGAGTAAAACACCATTTTCAGGCTTATCTATACTAGGTAACCCTTTATGTAAGCTTGATAAACTAAAGTCCATCAATACTGCTCCCGCTAAGGTTTTATCGCGATATACAGCGGTTCCTAGCGATGAGCTCAGCCCTTTTCCTGCAACATCTAAGTGTGGATCAGACCAGAAAAATGTATCTTTCCCTGGCATTAAGTTTCTAATACTATCAATATTATTGTTATTAATGTTTCTCTCTGAAAAGCGCCAACTGTCGCGACCTATCCAGGGATATAAGCTGACAAAGTTATTAAGGGAAACGTAGTAAAACCAATTAGACTCCTTTATTGAATTTTTAGCGATAATAAAGGCAGGAGTTAACGCATTTGCCATCGCTAATTCTTGTTTTTGTAACTCATCAAACTCAGCCACTTGACCAATGCCAGTTATGCTGCCACGGAAATTTTTACGCTGAGCAAAACTGTCGCGATTACTTTTTTTCAAATAAAATTCATTACCGTCTTGCTCTAGCGGTGGCGTGGTAGCGAGTAATTCGTCAGGGAAGGTTAAGTGATAGTTAGCAAATTTTTTCAAGCCAGCAATACTTTTTAAACTCAATACCAAGGTGTTTTCAAGTATTTTCGCTTGTTGTGTTAATGCATTGAGCTCTTGCTCAGTATAAGAGTCTAATTCAGTATAATATTGGTAAGAAGAGATCGCTGCGGCAATTAAAGTAATAACAATAAATACAGCTAAAACCGAGCGATTATAACGACTAAATACTTGCTCTTTAGAACCTTTATTAAACACGGCTACAACCCTTCACTTTGTTCTTGTCATTGAGTTTTCACGAATATTTAATATTACTCATAATAATCATGGATAACTAGTGTTTATCCTCATGACATAACAAAACAATGATAGACGGGCTGTTAAAATAAAGATCGCGATGTCAGATTTCTGATTTTTCTTACCAGCCAATAGACTTTAACCAACCGTTAATCGCGATTAATAGGCTTTTTTCAGGATAGTATCCTACTTGGTTATTATGAAGGCGGGTCTGTCGGTAATACACTTTCATTTCTTTATTTGCTTGTGCTTTTCTCAGAACCGCATTGCTCTGTGCAAGCTGCTGATCCCTTGATAAATAAAGGTCTAATACGGGTACGTCGCTTTGAGCAAGTATTTCAGCAAATGCTTGAGCATCTGTAAGCATATAATTACTTAACATGACCATAGCACTTGGAGCTTCTAATTTTCCTGTGCTATACAAATTACCCAATAGTGCCGCATGGCTGCCTTTTGATACAACGACGAATATTCCTGGATAATCTTTAGCTTTATCCATAACTGCATTCATTATCAATACAAGACTGTCTTGATATTGGTCGAGAGCTTTTTTATTCTCTTCATTTTTCTGTATCTGATTTAGGGCATTGGAGGGGTAACCGTCAGGTTTACCCGGGGGCTGAATAGTGATCGTTGTCCAGCCTTGATTTGGTAATGTTTCCCTTAAATAGTTTATCGCATTGCTACTGGTAGCACTCATTTGCCAGTCAGGTAGTAAGATCATCACCCCTTTTTGATTACTAGCCGTATTTTCATGAATGAGGGTTATAAAATCATTGGCGCCAGCCAACATAGGGGTAACATTCTCTTTGGTAAGGTAATGATTGAGATCTTGTTCTTTTTGTTTTATAGCATCGATAGGGGCAAGAATTTCAGCACGTTTTGTGCTGGCTTTATTTAAAGTTTTTTCAGAAGTATCTTCTGATTTATCAGTCGATTCATCTGCCTTGTTTTTAGCTTCTTCCGTTTGCTCTTGCGGCTTATTTTCTTCGTCTTGAAAAAGTAAAGCGACACTATCAGTAGAGCTTAACATCAGTAAACTGATCAACAACAGCCAAGAGAAAAATCGTAACAAAATAAGCTCCAAGTATTGGTAATAGCCGATAATGATTAATGGTATGGGTCATTATCGGCATAAAAATCATTTTATTGATAGCAATTAATTGTTATCGCTAAACAAATGGACAAGGAACATTAAAGGTTAAGACTTCTTCGTGCATTGGATGGGCTAATTCCAACATTTGTGCATGTAACAATAATCGTGAACTCGCGGTAACTGCCGCTTGATGTGAATATAATCGATCGCCAAGAATAGGATGTCCTAAAAACAGCATGTGCACACGTAATTGATGTGAGCGCCCCGTTATAGGTGTTAATTCAACTAGTGTGCTCGGCACTTCATTTTCATCCGTATCACGCGAAATCACCTTATAGTGCGTTAACGATTGTTTACCCCGTTCGTGATCAACCATTTGTCTTGGCCGATTAGGCCAGTCACAAATAAGTGGTTGATCTACAGAACCTGTATCGTCTTTCATATGACCATAAACACGAGCAATATAACTTTTCTTTGTTTCGCGTTGCTGAAACATTCGACTTATCGCTACATGAGCAGGCTTATGTAATGCCATAATAAGAATGCCAGACGTTGCCATATCTAATCTATGCACGACAGTTGCCGTCGGTAAAACTTTATTCACTCGACTTTGCAAACAGTCTTTATGAGCAGGTAAACGACCAGAAACCGTCAATAAACCGCTTTGCTTATTCAGTACTACAATGTCTTCATCTTGATAAATAATCTTGATATAAGGCGACATTGGCGGGTTATAAACAAACTCAGGGTTTACAGCTACTGCAGCTAGTGTTTGTGGTTGCTGCTGATTTTTTTGCTCATTAGACATAATTAGTTGCTCACAACAATTAAACGTACGGCTTCAAATTTTAGCTGTGCTTTGTCGATATAATGACTCAATTCACTTTGCTGTAATTTGATAAAATCAAGCTCCTGCTGACGAACACTTGGATTTACCGCCTTTAATGCCGTTAATCTTTGGAACTCATCATCTAAAGCATTATGCATGTTAGCCAATGCTTTTTGTTGGATACTTAAAACTTGCGGTTGGGCATGTGCTTCAGCTTTTGCTACTAGAGGAGTCACTTGGTCTTTCAACGCTTTCACTAATTGTAAGGCAACTTGTTTTTTCACTGGAGAAAGTTGCTGATCAAGTACTGCTTCGCTGACTTTATCGGCTAAGTCGTTACCATTTTTGTCAACTAAAACACGTATCGGTGTGGTTGGTAAATAACGTCCCAGTTGTAAATGGCTCGGCGCTGTCGCTTCAATGGTAAAGATACATTCAATGAAGAAAGTACCTGCTGGCAACGCAGGATTTTTCAATAAACCAATACTGGCATTACCTGTTTGGTCACTAAGCACTAAATCCATAGCGCCACGTACCATAGGGTGATCCCAGGTTAATAAATGATAATCTTCACAAGCTAAAGCTGTATCACGGTTAAAGGTGATGGTCGTACCGTCATCAGGTAAACAAGGGAAATTACTACAAAGCATATGTTCACTTGGTTGTAGTGCAATAGCATTGTCTGACTTGTCTTCTTGGCCAATGCCAAATACGTCAAGTACTTGGAACATAAATTGTGGCAAAGCAGTTTGTTGGTCAAGTGCGGTAATTTCTTCTACAAGCTCATGAGAACGACCTTGGCCAGAAGAGCGTAGTTCTAACAACTTATCACGTCCTGACTCTAATTCTGCTTTTAGCGATAAATGCTTAGTGTGACTGTCGTCAATTAACTGCTCTGCGGCGGTCGATTGCCATTGTGCAGTTAATGATAAGTCGAATAACTGTTCGCCAAAATTTTCAAAAACAGCACGACCTGTAATACAAGTATGCTCAAAAGCATTTAAAGCGTTTTGATACCAATTGAATAACAAGCCCTGTGCAGAATCAGTAAAATATGGCACGTGCAAACGTATAGTTTGTGTTTGGCCAATACGGTCTAAACGACCAATACGCTGTTCTAATAAATCAGGATTCTGAGGTAAATCAAATAAGACTAAATGATGGGCAAACTGGAAGTTTCTGCCTTCACTGCCAATTTCTGAACATAATAAGCATTGGGCGCTATCTTCATCTTGAGCAAAATAAGCAGCAGCTTTATCACGATCAAATATGCTTAATCCTTCATGGAAAACAGCTGCACGAATACCTTCTCGAACACGTAACGCGGATTCTAAATCAATCGCTGTTTGCGCATTAGCACAAATAACCAATAGCTTTTCTTTTTTAAGCGCTTGCAGTAATTCAATTAAGTAATCAACACGCGGATCAATATCCGTCCAATTTTCATGGCTATTGAGACTGAACATAATTTCTGGCGTGAAAATAAGTTTTGCTTGCGCTGAGTCCTTTAAATTGTCACTGCTATCTGACAACAGAAATTCATTCATCTGTTCTTGATAGGCTTCTGGCAACGCTAACGCCGTTGCATGCAGTTCTCGTTTTGGAAAGCCTTTAATGGTATTACGGCTGTTTCTAAATAAAATGCGGCCAGTACCATGGCGGTCAAGTAGTTGTGTAAGTACTTGCTCACGAGATTTTTCTTGCTTAGCTAACATTTGGTCATTGTCAGAAACTTGATTAATATTGGCTAATTGTTGGCTAATATCAGTCTCTTTCAATAAGTTTGTAAGCGTTTTTTGCTGCTCTAGCGTTAACGCTTCTTTTGCCACAAGTGCATTAGCGGCATTTGCAACTTCGGTATAATGGCTTTCTTCTTCGGTAAATTTTTGATAATCATAGAAGCGATCTGGGTCAAGCAGGCGTAAACGCGCAAAATGGCTTTCGTGCCCCAATTGATCAGGCGTTGCAGTTAAGAGTAATACTCCTGGAATGTTTTGCGCTAACTGCTCTATACATTGATACTCGATGCTTGGATCGTCTTTATGCCAATTTAAATGGTGCGCTTCATCAACCACCATTAAGTCCCAATCTTCTGCAATTAAGTCTTCATAACAGTCAGGGTTATTGGTAACAAAGTCTAAATTGACTAAAACTAATTGCTCTGCACTGAATGGATTCTCTTGTTCGCCAGAATTCTTTATTTCTTGGCAACGTTCGTTGTCAAAAATACTAAAATGTAAATTAAAACGACGTAGCATTTCAACTAACCACTGGTGCATTAATGATTCAGGCACAATAATAAGAATGCGCTGTGCACGACCTGTGACTAATTGCTGGTGAATAATTAAACCCGCTTCAATGGTTTTACCTAAACCCACTTCATCGGCAAGCAATACACGAGGTGCAAATCGGCTACCGACTTCTTCAGCAATATAGAGCTGGTGAGGAATTAAGCTAACTCGGCCGCCACTTAAGCCCATTAAAGGGGATTGTTGCTGTGTGTGTTGATGCTTTAAACTGTCTTTACGTAAGCGAAACCAATCTAAACGGTCTACCTGGCCATTCAACAAACGGTCGTGAGGTTTATTAAACTTAATAAAATGGTCTATCATCACTTCTTTAAGTGAGACTTCTTCACCTGTGTCTTGTCGCTTACCGTGATAGGTCAACAAGTTATCAATTTCTTCGACATCATCAACCGTTAACATCCAACCTTCATGACTAGGAACACTGTCACCTTGATTGAAAATAACGCGGGTTAATGGCGCATTGGCTATGGCATATTGGCGAGTTTCACCTGTAGCGGTAAATACAATCGAAACAAAACGATGTTCAACTGCCATTACCGTGCCTAATCCTTGATCCGACTCTCCATCACTTATCCATCGTTGACCAGGGTGAAATACCATATTAAAACTCCAAAAATTAAACACTTGTGCGACTTTCAAAGATATTCGCAACACACATACCAACTAAGGTATTAAAAAAGGGCGCTATAGTACCGTTAATCATAGCTGTGATCATTAAAAAAAGTAGAGTAATTGCAATTGTCTTTGTGTAATCCTTGATCGAAGTTAAATAATGGCAAAAACCTGCTTGCCAGTATAAAATTAAGGTGTCAAAGTGGGATTATCATTCAGGTAATGAGGTGGTGGTTTCAATTAGTATAGTTACTGTTTTTGGTTTTTTAGTCAGCAGTTGAATACTACGTGATTAAGCCCGTGCTTATTTAACGATTCTTCTGTGTCCGTTAACTTAGATCGGAGATCTTAGTATGAATGAAGAAAAAATTATTTACGTATTAGACACAAATATTTTATTACACGAACCTTTCGCTTTTCTCTCCTTTAAAGAGCACGACGTGGTTGTTCCCATGACAGTGCTTGAAGAATTAGACTCCATTAAAGATCGCCGTAAAGATGTCAGCCGCGACGCTCGCGTTGCAATACGTGCCCTTGAAGATACCCTTGTTGATGCTAGCCCAGAAGAAGTACTTGCCGGTGTTAAACTTCCACAAAATGATGATCAGCACCCAAGTGGTTGTTTGTCTATTTTCAATGATTACACCCTAGAGCAAAAAGCAGGTTGTTTATCATTCAATGAAAATGACAATCGTATTATTAATGCCGCTTTGCATATCCAAGAGAAAAAAACGTCAAGCAAAGTAGTGCTGGTCACTAAAGACATTAATATGCGTTTAAAAGCAAAAGGCGCCGGTTTAGCTTATGTTGAAGATTATCGAACAGATCAACTGATTGATGACATCAAGTTTTTGACCAAAGGCTTTCACAAATTTGATGGTGATTTTTGGCAACATGTTAGCGACTGTGAAAGTGAAACTGAAGGCCGAAATACCACGCATTATATTAAACGCGACATATTACCCAATACCTACATGAATGAATACTTGATTGATGATGGAGAACACTTCGCAGGAAAAGTAACAGGTTGGGATGATGAAAAGCTGGCGGTAATGGACTTAAGCCGCGAACGTTTAATGGCTAAACAAGCATGGGGCATTCACCCTAAAAACATTTATCAAGGTATGGCAATGGATGCTTTACTTGACCCAACTATCGATTTAGTGATTTTAACAGGGCCTGCGGGTTGCGGTAAAACATTATTAGCGCTTGCTTCTGCCCTTGAACAAGTTATAGAAAGAGGTTTATACGATAAAGTACTCGTCACCCGTAGTACCCCTGAAATTGCCGAATCGATTGGTTTTTTACCCGGTACTGAAGAAGAAAAAATGGCGCCGTGGTTGGCCGCGATTACTGACTCATTAGAGGTATTGCATAAACAAGATGAAAACATGAATGGTAGCCTTGATTACATAATGGAGAAAGCTAATATTCAATTTAAGTCGGTTAACTTTATGCGCGGCCGTAGTATTCAAAACTCCTTAGTATTACTCGATGAATGCCAAAATTTAACTGCATCACAACTTAAAACCATTATTACTCGCTGCGGTGAAGGCACAAAAATAGTATGTTCTGGCAACTTGGCTCAAATAGACAGTAATTATTTAACCGCGGTTACTTCAGGGTTAACCTATATTGTTGAACGTTTTAAAGACTTCCCCGGCAGTGCCACTATAAACCTTAATGGCGTAGTAAGAAGCCGGTTAGCCTCGTTTGCTGAAGAGAACCTGTAACTTTTTATAGGTTAACTAAAATAAAGCGGTGGATATAGATTCACCACTTTATCTGTCTGTTCAAGCAGAGCTTTATCTTAAAGCCCTTGCTCAACCCATTGCTTAGGAGATATGCCTAATTTTTTTCTAAAAACTCGAGCCAACGCAGAGCCATTTTCATAACCAACCGCGTTGGCAACTATTGCTACTGGCTTATTTTGTCGTAATAACCCTTTTGCGACAACAATACGCCAATCAATCACATAATCTCCAGGACTTTGCCCCACCGTACGTTTAAAAATATCGGCAAACTTAGAACGCGACATCAAGGCAAGCTCGGCCATATCTTCTAATCCCCATTGTTGTTCAGGTTTTTCATGAATAGCGAGTAAAACACTAGAGACTTGAGGGTGAGCTAACCCCGCGAGCAAGCCATGTTGCATAATATTATTATTGAGTACATGGCGCAGTACATGAATAAGAAATATATTCGCTAACGAATTAATCATAGGTAATCGTCCACACAGATCATGAAAGGCTTCTTCAAATAACCATTGCGCCGTTTGTTTCAGTTTTTCACAATCACTGAGTTTAAAAGACAATCGGGTCGGTAATGCATTAGCAATAGGGTTAGATGTACTTTCGTTATAGATAATGTTTGAACAAACCAATTCTGGCGGGTTATCTTCACTGCCAATCATGCGGTGTGAATGAGGCGTAGGGAAAAAAAGTACGGTCGGCTCATTGATCAATTCAGCTTTACCTCGTTCATCAATTAGCGTTAGCTCGCCACTTTTTAATAAGTGTAAATGCCCTTGATTTGGCTCCTTACTAAAATCACTGATACCACATAAATTCCCGGTAAAAAAAACTTCGGTGTTCATCGAAAAGCGCTGCAAGATAACTGAAAGTTGATCCATTTTTGTTCTCTTTATGACTATTCTGGACGATTGGGTTCAAAGTTAGGACTATGTCATTCCTTTTGATTAATTGAAAGCCCTATATTATCAACCAAGGAAACATCCTTACTAATTATTAAACTTAGAATATTAAATACTGGAGCAACAAAATGAAATTTTCAACACTGATAAAATCAACCTTCGCGACTTCTGCTTTACTAGCAAGCAGCCTAAGTTTTGCGTCGAACATTGAAGTAAATGCCAATGGGAATGACTTAGCCATTAAAGGTTACGACACTGTTTCTTATTTTACCAAAGGTGCTCCAACAAAAGGCTCGGATGAATTTACTGCCGCTTATAACGGCGCCATCTATCAGTTTTCATCTGCTCACAACCGTGATTTATTTCAATCACAGCCTAGCAAATATGCGCCACAATACGGTGGATTCTGTGCAATGGGTGTTGCTTTGAATAAGAAGTTAGATACGGACCCAACAGCTTGGCATATCCGTGGTGACAAACTGTATCTTAACCTTAATAAAGCCGTGCAAAAGAAATGGTCCACTGACATTCCCGGTTACATCGATATTGCTCAAGTAAGTTGGACTGATATTAAAGGATTAACGGAAGAGCAGATTGAAAAGGTTTTCGATTAACATCGATTCTTCAATGACTAGAATGAGGTTTATTTTATGAAACAACTAACATCAGCTGACTCCATTGATGGGCTGCTATCGCAACATGAATACTCACTATTATATTTTAGCGCCTCGTGGTGTGGGCCTTGTAAATCAATGTCACCCATCGTTGAAGGTGTTTCTAGCATGATGAGTGATCGGTTTAATACGATTAAAGTTGATATCGATAACTTGGCAAGTGTTGCTGCAGATTATGGCATACGCAGTATACCCACGCTGATGTTGATAAAAAATGAAGAAATTATTGATCAACGTGTCGGTGGATTACCACCACAGCAATTGATGCAGTGGTTAGAACAACTGACATAGTGGGTCATTTTATACAATTTGAGGATAAATGATGAACAATAAATTATTAATTAGCACAGCATTAGCCGCAGTAATATCTACAGGTGTTGTTGCTCCGGCAGAAGCTGCGGGTAAAAAAGAAAAATGTTATGGCGTAGCACAAGCAGCACAGAATGATTGTGCAAACTTAGCGGGAACCCATTCATGTGCTGGTCAGTCAAAAGTTGATAACGATAAAGGCGAATGGAAGTTGGTAAAAAAAGGCACTTGTTCAGCACTTGGCGGGTTATCAAAAACAGAAGCGAAGAAGCTTTATAAAGCGACAAAAGGCGCTTAGATAATGAGTATGTCGGTAACAACAAACGATGTCATGGTAGGTGTTGGTTTAAGACACCCACATTTTACCGACATACTAACTTTACCTAAGCAAGTTGACTTTGTTGAAGTGCATTCTGAGAATTTTTTTGGCCATGGCGGAGCTGCTTTATCTGTGCTTACTCAAGTCAGAGAAAGATACCCTGTTAGTTTACATTCAACATCTATGGGGCTTGGCTCTGAGCAAAATATTCCTATGCATTACTTAGAGCGTTTACAGAAACTAACGAAAAAAGTTGACCCTTTCCTTATGTCTGAACACGCCTGCTTTACTTGGGGACAGCAACAAGGACAACTTATGCACAGTGGAGATTTACTCCCCATTGCTCATACACACAAAACGTTAACCATGATGTGCGAGCAAGTGGATAAAGTGCAGGACTTTCTAGGACGTCAATTGATTATTGAGAATGTATCAGCTTATGTAAAATTTGATAAAAGTTACCTTAGTGAGGCTGATTTTTTGGCACAGCTTTCTCAACGAACAGGTGCAAAAATATTATTAGATATTAATAATATTGCCGTTAACAGTTTAAATTTCGAAGGTGGAGATATTCAACAATCAGTCTCAGATTATATCAAGGAATTGCCTGTATCGAGTGTGGCACAAATTCACTTAGCGGGTTGCAGTGCACCTTTACCCGGAGAGTTAACAATTGATGACCATGCTCGCCCAGTTTCGGATGACGTTTGGCTAGGTTATCAACAAGCATTGAGCCGTTTTGGTTCAGTGCCGACATTAATTGAATGGGACAGTGATTTACCCGAATGGTCAGTACTTGTTAAAGAAGCGCAAAAAGCGCGCAACATTGCCCAAGCAGTATTAGCGAGGAAGAATCGATGAGCAGTTCAAGTAAAAATTCAATAGAAAAGAGCGAACAACAATTATTGCTTGAAGTTATTTGGCATGATGAGTCATCAGTCTTAGATCAATGCGGTTTTGACGCTCAAGGCATTAACGCTTATCGACGAAATTTGTTAGCGAATGCTCAGCGGGCACTACACATTAGTTTTCCAACCGTCTTTGCACTGCTTGATAGTGATATAAGCGAAAGTCTTGTCTATCAGTTTTTACGGAGTTCACCTCCTAATCAAGGCGATTGGACACAATGGGGAGAAGATTTCCCACACTTTTTAGGCACCACTGAAGTTGGTAAAAATTATCGCTATATTGCTGAGTCTGCAACGCTAGATTGGCATGTTCACAATGCATTACATGGCCAAAATCAAAGCTTTGCACAACCGTCATTACAAATTTTGAGTAATAGTGAGCCTGAGCATATTTTCATTGAATTTAATAAAAATGTACGGGTACTTCATACGCAATACCCACTAACAGATATTTTTCAGGCACATCACCACAGTGATGAACTTCAGCGTCAAGTAGCGATGAAGAATGCACAAGCAGTGCTATCAGGAAAAACCGTTGCGCAAGTCGTGATGGTTTACCGACCTGAATTTCAACCCAAAGTAACCAAACTAACAACCAGTGAAGGAATATTTATGACCTGCTTATTATCTGGAGAATCACTAGAGCAAGCACTTGATGCTGTAAAAAACAACAACGACTTTTCATTTGAACAATGGCTGATCACCGCTATTGAACGTAACTTAATTCATTATTTTAAAGAGAGATAACCATGCAGACCTTACTGAACTTATTATTATCCATTAGCCACTTTTACCGTAATCTTGCCGGTAAGGTAAGTATGTTTGAGCCTGTAGCATTATTAGCGGCACGTTTTTATGTTGCTTGGGCCTTTTTCGCTTCAGGCCTTACTAAGCTGAGAGATTGGGAAAGTACCATAATGTTATTTGAATACGAATATCAAGTACCAGTATTACCGTTTGAATTAGCTGCCTATTTAGGCACAGGAGCAGAAATTATTTTACCTTTGTTATTGATAGCAGGATTAGCAAGCAGACTTTCTGCTTTAGGTTTATTTTTTGTTAATATTATTGCAGTAATAAGTTTAGAAGACATTGCCGCTGCGGCTTATGCAGAACACGTATTATGGGGAGTTTTGCTAGCACTGGTTGTTATTTTTAATGGCGGACGTTTAGCATTGGATCGTTTAGTTGAGAAAAAGTTATTCAATAGTTTTCCAATAAGTAAAGCGGGTATATAAAGGGATACTTTATATTTTAATAGTTCTCATTAAAACGTCTTATTTACCCGTAAATAAGACGTTTTTTAAATGAAACTAAGTAATATCAGTGCGACTTAATGTTAAAAACTCATTGATACACGTGCATAAAAGTATCGTCCACGTGATGTAAAGTTAGTCGCGTCGTAACCATTACGGAAACTACCGACAACTAATGGTGGCTCTGCATCAAATACGTTTTCAACACCGACACTAATATTGCTATCGAAATCAACAATATCATAACTAAGTTGTGCATCATGTTTGACACTAGAGTCCATCACTTTTTGTGATTCCGTATACCAATATCCTTGACCAGGAGCAGCCGTTACTCCATCAACATAACGTGTTGTCCAAGTAAGACCTAAGTTGTCATAATTCCAAGTAGCCGTCATATTTACTTTAAGCTTAGGAAATGAAGACCCCTCATACCAATTGCCGACAAAGTCTTTAGCAACAGCTTCAGAATCGCCACTTTTGTAGTCAGTCATTTTGGCTGCTTGAATATTGAAATCAAAGGCACCAAAAGAGTCCGTGCTAAATGCATAGGTTATTTCAGTGTCAAACCCTGTGATATTTTGGTAACCGGTATTTTCATACAAAACATAAACATTACTGATATGGCCATCGGCCGCTCGGTCAACCATGTTTTCAAAACCAGCTTTGCCCTCAGCGTTATTTAAAATGGTTTCGAACCTGTTACTGGTACGAATAACATTGGTTTTCTCAATATCAAACATATCAACTGAAATCGTAAAACCGTCAAGGAAACTAGGTACCCAAACAATACCAGCAGTTATACTTTCTGACTTTTCAGGCTCTAATTCCGAATTACCACCTGAGTAGGTAAAAGCACCGTTACCGATAGGGGCTGGACCACCTAAATTTTGTGGGCAGCCAGGTAAGGTCGTATAATCATAATCATCTTGATTGGCACAAGGATCTGTTGGTGCGTTACCCCAGCCACCGACTAAACCAGAATGCAGCTCGTCAAAGCCTGGCGCTCTGAACCCTTCACTATATGAACCACGAACGAGGACTCCTTCAATGGGTTGCCATTTCAAACCAAACTTAGGAGTTGTTGTTGTGCCAAAGTCGCTGTAGTCAGAATAACGTGCTGACATATCGACTTCTAATAATTTAGCCATAGAGACATCAGATAATAAAGGAATGACCACTTCACCATAGAACTCAGTAATATTAACTTCAGGAGGGTTTGTATCAGCTAAGCCTCCTTGGAAAATACGATCACCATCTTCATCCATTTTTGAAGCATCATATATCGCGTGTTCGCTGCGATATTCAGCGCCAAAAGCCGCTTTAATGACGCCCGCATCGGTTTCAAATAGGTCACCTGTTATATTAAATTGGTACGAATCCATTGAGCCTTCACTGCGTGATTTAGCATCACGCTGTAAATAAGTTAGCATTTCAGGTGTAATAGATCCTACTTTACCCATCAAGTCTAAAGGCACACAGCCGTCACTCCTAGCTTCACACTCTGCAGAACTACCTGCTGCGGCAAGAACTCGGCTATACGAAACCCCCATAATATTATTGTAAGATTCTGTGCGTTGGCGGTTAAACGACAAATCCCAGTCCCAATCATGAAACTCGCCTTTAGCGCCAACAACCATACGTGTTGTTGAAGCATCTATATTGTTAACATCACGAGCACCTAGTTCCATGAAAGCACGGGCTACGTTAAAGCTTTGACCTGTCGTATTGTACATGTTGTCAGCTGAGTAAGTGACCGGGTCACCAAAATCAGAAGTAAAAGCATAAGGCTGGGATTGCGACAATGACTTACGGTCATTTTGTAAATATTCAAAAAATATTTCTACGTCATTATTGACTTCACTGGTACCACTAACCCACCAGTTTTCAACATCTAAGTCAGCTGACCCCATGTCGTACAGCCAGTAGTTAAAGCCATCTTCATCACCTACAGGAACGTCTCCAGGAAACCATGATTCATCCCATGGGTGGTTATATTCTCTTAAGTCATCCATAGAGTTAAAACGGTCAGAGCTATCTTTAAGAACGTACCAATCACCATCAATATTATAAGTTGAGCCGGTACTTGAGAGCGGATCACGCAAGTTAACACCGCCCATGCCACGTTTATCAGGGTCAGCTTGCACATTACGTGAAGCCATTCTATAACCATCAACACGTGTACGAGAATAACTTACTAGAAGGTTGCCTTTATCAGTAGCGATACCGTAAGTTATTTCTAAGCCTTTCTCTGCATTATCATTTCTATCACTAATACCGTAATTCGTTTTAACCTTCATACCTTCAAAGTCAGTGTTCATTATTACGTTAACAACACCAGCGATAGCGTCAGAACCATAAACCGCTGAAGCGCCGTCTAATAGTACTTCAATGTTTTCTACTGCAGCCATTGGGATAGAGTTTAAATCTGAATATCCGCCGACACCTGCTGACCCCAGTCTGCGACCATTCACTAAAACTAACGTATTTCTAGAGCCTAATCCGCGTAATGTTGCTGTGGCTACACCACCAGAAAATTGTTGTGCATGATTTGCTGCTGGCCCTGAAATAGAGGGCATTTTTTGTAAAAACTGACCAACATTGGTCATGGCTGATGCATCTAAGTCAGCTCGAGTAAATACAACTAACGGAGCAATACCCTCGATATCTGTACGAGCAATGCGAGAACCCGTAACACTGATCACTTCAACTTCTTTTGCTTCCTCTTTTATTTCTTCAGCATAACTTAATGGAGATCCCACACTAGCTAAAATAGCTAATGCGACGGCGGTTTTTTTTATTTGATTATGTTTCATGATTTTCCCTGTATTTTTTGTTTTTATTGTTTTCTGTATATTGTATATTCAGTATTGATAATTAGCAGAGATGCAGAAGGGAAGCATGCGCAAATGTCATGAAATAAAGGAAGAAGGTAATGAAAGTACCTATAGGCGTATTAAGGTGTTTTCTGTAAGCTTTTAGATTGTTTTCGTGGGTATTATTTACTTTCGACTTAGACAAAACGTATTAAAAGCAAACAATAACATCCCTTAGAACGGGCACTTAAGCTGGCAATAACTTTTATTGAATCATACGTATGTATAAAGAGTGCTCTGTAAGTAAATGATTGAATATCCACCTCCGTTATTCTTGATGAATAAACCTCTATAAACACTGGTGAATCAATTCAGGGAGTTAATGACAGAAATTCGATGGTTGAGTGCATTACCCGTATCGTTATTTTTGCAAATACATTAATAACAGTTACTTAATTAAAATATTATTTTCCATAAAAAGGCTAAAAGCATGTCAATAAAACAAAATTCGGCATTGGAGATAAATGAAGAAGTTCAAATAATAATTGAACGTAAGGAATCAGTCGTAGAATCAATAAGACAAGACTCATATATACAGAATGATGACGACTCTTTCTTTGGTGAGAATGATGAATGCAGCTTTGTAAAAGGCTATAACTAACACAAGAAATATTCATTGATGAATTTGAACAACAGGTAAATTACATGCGTCATGCTTCTAGCCGAATAGAAACCATTGCTTCTCTTATTTCACTCAAAAGTATTTTAGTGATCTTATTTATTAATTCGATGTGTGCTTTTTTAAAAACGATATACCACTTAACTGTGGTTGAAAATAGTTTTGACTTTTTCTTTGCTGAATTTTATGGCTACTTAAAAGTAATGAATGTTTTTGGCTTTTCATTGGCATTTTCTTATTTAGTGTTATCGCTAGGCCCTGACAATAAAATGTCTATTACTCGTATTGCGATGATAGGATTGGCTTCCTTTGTGATAAGTTTTCCTTTTATTTATCTTACGGGGAGCCCTTGGAACGAAAGTTCACTACATCCATTCTTGCAGGTCACCATCTATTCTTTATCCACCTTAATTTTTTCAGCATGGGCGATCATGTTAATTATTTATGTGCAAAGTAGAGAATCCCAGCCAAAATTTCAAATGCTTAAACAGCAAGTTGCTGAACATTCAATTGAGCGAGAAAAGGTCGAAATGGAAATGCACTTACTACAAGCCCAAATTGAACCGCATTTTTTTTACAATACTTTGGCCAATTTACATAACTTGATCGACTTTGATGCTGAAAAAGCGAAAACGTTATTGGAAGAATTGACCGAGTACTTACGTTCAACCGTACCGCAATACCGACAAAAATATATAAAACTTGATGATGAAATGGAGATGATAAGACGTTACCTCAACATTCAAAAAATTAGGTTTGGCGACAAGTTAAATTACACGGTATCTATTCCGCAAAATTTATTCAATCACCCTATTCTTCCTATGTCGGTGTTAACTCTTGTTGAGAATTCTATTAAACATGGCATTGAAAAACAAAAAGGCAGTGGCTTAATTAATATTACAGGGGAAATCAATAATAAAAATATGTTATCGGTGGCAGTACAAGATAATGCCGGCTTAATGACCAACAATAACTACGGTACCGGTATTAGTAATTTACTGGCTAGAATGAAAGTGACATATGGCAACCAAGCCAATTTTTCATTAAGCTGTGAACCTAATATTGAGACAATAGCGATAATAGAAGTCCCCAGTAATGATTAATAATTTACTAGCCAGAATGAAAGTAAGCTGTGAACCTAATAACGAAACAATAGCGACGCTAGCAAAAAAAGAAGTCCCCAGTAATGATTAATAATTTACTAGCCAGAATGAAAGTAAGCTGTGAACCTAATAACGAAACAATAGCGACGCTAGCAAAAAAAGAAGTTCCCTGTAATGATTAATAATTTACTAGCCAGAATGAAAGTAAGCTGTGAACCTAATAATGAAACAATAACGACGCTAGCCAAAAAAGAGGTACCCAGTAATGATTAATATTTTAGTAGCTGAAGATGAAGAAATATTGCGGGTGAGTTTAATTAATAAACTGGTAAAATATTGGCCGCAAACCGTAAGCATTACGTCGGTATCTTCTGGTTCTGAAGCACTAAAAATGTTAAATGAACTAAAACCTGACATTGCATTTCTTGATATACAAATGGGCGATATATCGGGTATAGATGTCGTAAAACAGACTCATCATTGTTGTCATGTTGTGTTTGTTACCGCTTATGATAAATACGCTATTCAGGCCTTTGATGCAGGGGCCATAGATTACTTATTAAAGCCCTATTCTGATACACGATTAAAAGAATGCATTGAACGGGTTAATGTCAGATTGTCATCAGTCCCCTTAAATTTAAAACAACTTTTACTTAATGTTAATAGCACTGGCGAACAATATATTAAGCGGTTGAAGATTCAAATTGGCAATAAAATTTGGCTGATCCCCGTAGAAGACATTATTTGTTTAAAAGCCAGCGGGCGTTATGTAAAAGTATTAACCAAAGAAAGAGAAGCCTTAGTACGTATGCCGCTAAAAAATCTTTGTGAACAATTAGACCCTGATATTTTCTGGCAGGTTCACAGAAGTACCGTAATGAATGTAGCGCATTTAGATTATGTGAAAAACATCGATCATGAACAAATACAGGCTCATATGAATAACATGAAAGAGCCCGTTGCCATCAGTCGAAGCTTTAGTCATTTATTTCGTAATTTATCATCCGATTAAACAATATCGAAGATTAGTCCAATGAAATATTGATCAAATAATGTCCCCATTACTGTCAAATAACAGTGACTTCATATCCTATTAATCGTGTCTTGTGTCACATACGCTTTCTGACAATAATTGATTTTGCTATTAAATATATATTGGTTTGTATTTTTGGTAACACATTATGATTAATAGCATATTAATTCCGACATTTGACCTTCTTCAAGCTGAATGTTTTTATGATGGTTTTCTTCGTTTATTTGGTGCAAGTAAACTTATCAAAAGTGAAAGTTCAATCACCTGGAAAAATCATGGTGATTCCGTTGCGATTGTTATCCATGAACTTGCCCATAATACAAAAGCTAAACATAACGATACCATCATAGGTTTCCCCGCTAGCACTCCCAATGAAGTTAGGCTAATTTATAATGCGGCTTTAAGGTTAGGAGGGCGATGTGCAGGTAAGCCGAGTAATAATGGATACGGAGACTTTTCAGCCTACTTTTACGATGCTGATTCCAACAAACTCGGCATATTTTATTTTAAATAAACTAACTTTCTCCTCTCCGTTTTCAACATATTTAATCATACTGATCCTAATCTTTGATATTAAAAAATGTTAAACCTCAGCCAAAAAAAAGCGACTTATAAATATAAGTCGCTTAATACAAAAATGCGTTAACTACTATACGAGTATTGTAGGGCTAAACGTATTATCAGTATTCAAAAGGGTTAACAATGTCACTATTAGATCTGCTAATACTTTCTACTATCAACGCCAGTAAATCAAAGTTATACATTTAAAACTACGTTAATTGACACCAGTAAACGATATATGGTTTTGAGTCACTATTTTTTGAGGATAAATAAACAATTTTCACTTGGCTTCTTTGCATTTGTGGGAGCATCTGCTCACTATTTCGATATTTCTTTTATGACAAACTATTAGGAGTTGATGACCCTTGCTAGGTCACTAATGCCCTTCGCACTGCCTAACTGTCGCTAACTTTGCTAAAAGTTTACCTCATCGTATCGTAGCCCCAAATATTTACTCTAAAACTTGGGCCTAACATAATTAAATTACATCAAAGGTTTCGTATGGTTGTAACTTCTCAAGAATCAAAAATAGAAAACTGGTCTTCTCGATTTACGTTCTTAATGGCGTCCATCGGATTTTCTATCGGGCTCGGTAACATTTGGCGATTCCCCTATGTTGCTGGAGAAAATGGTGGTGCAGCTTTTATCATTGTCTATTTAGCCTGTGCTTTGTGTATTGGTGTACCGCTAGTAATGTCTGAATGGGCAATTGGCCGTAAAGCTAAAAATGCAGCATCTGCCGCAGCAAGCTTTAAAGAAGTTGCAACAAGTGAAGGACTATCAACTAAGTGGGCAGGCGTTGGTGGTATGGGTATTATAGCAGTATTTATGATGATGCTTACTTACACTGTAATTACCGGTTGGACGCTCGACTACTTTTCAATGGCCTTGATGGGCGAGTTTACTGCCATGACCTCAGAAAAATCAGCTTCAATTTTTCAGGGCTTAATGTCAGATCCATTACGGTTGATTTTTTGGCACTCGGTCGTGGTATTTATCACCGTATTTGTAAACTCTAAAGGCGTACAAGGAGGCATAGAAAAAGCGGTAAGGATATTAATGCCTGCATTGTTTGTCTGTTTACTGATTATGGTGGCTTACTCTACTGTAGTTGGTGACATGAGAGCAGCTTTGAATTTTTTATTAACACCGGACTTTAGCTTGATCACCGGAGAAACTTTTTTATTAGCATTAGGGCAAGCGTTCTTTTCTATAGGCATTGCGATGGCGGTTATGGTGACTTATGGCTCATACTTAGATAAAAGCGCCTCTATAGGACAAAATTCATTTATTGTTGTTTTTGCTGATACCTTTGTCGCTATGTTAGCGGGGTTTGCGATATTCCCGCTTGTTTTTGCTCATGGTTTAACACCGGATGCAGGGGCTGGGTTGGTTTTTCAGGTACTCCCCATCGCTTTAAGTGATCTAGCGGGCGGGCAAATATTCAGTGCTATTTTCTTTTTATTACTTATCGCAGCAGCTTTGACATCGTGTATCGGTAATTTTGAACCTATCGTTGCTTGGGCCACCGAAAGGTCAAAATTGTCTCGTCAAAAATCCACCTATTTAGCCGGTGGCGTGTTGTGGCTGTTAGGAATTTTATCAGTACTCTCGCTTAATATACTCAAAGACTTTCATCCTTTTGATTTCATTCATTTACTCGAAAACAAATCTATTTTTGAAAGCTTAGATTATATTTCAGCCAGTATCTTACTGCCAATAGGTGGTTTTTTAACGGCCATTTTTGTTGGCTGGAAAGTGTCACCAAAAACAATGAAAACAGAATTGAATTTATCAAATCGCCAATTTTTTTTATGGCAATGCCTAATTAAATTTATTGCCCCCCTTGCCATACTCATCGTTTTTATCAGCGGAATAATGAGTTAGTCGTTGTATTAATAACCTAAGAGTCATCTTATGAATATTTTCCGTCCTATATATTTTATTATTTTATGTAATGTGTCATTTTTTCAACAAGTGCATGCTACTGAAAATAAACTGTTTGTCTTGAGTTCAAAAGAAAGTCACCCTATTGAAGGGGCTATTATTTATGATCGAAAGAATTTGAAAGCTTACCAATCAGACCATCAGGGTCTGGTGATTTTAGATAACGATAGTAATGACCTACAAATAAAAGCTAAATATCACCAACCCAAACTATTAACACGGGGCGGAGAATCGTCTCTGTCAATCACCTTACAATACGATGAAAACTTGCTGGTTGACGATCAAGCACTTGTTCATAAGAAAGAAAATGTTCAATGGGGAGCCCCAGATAAATATAGGTCGAACAATGATTTATTAACTTATGATTTATCAATAACGGTCAACCCAAATAAGAAGTTTATTTCGGGTAATAATAAAATTCGTTTTAAGATGCTCAAAGATGATGACATGATCAGAGTAGACCTTTATCAAAACTTAGCGATAGATAAAATTTTACACCAAGGTAAATCGCTTAAATTTGAACGAGAACTGAATGCTGTTTATATCTCATTTCCTACCACATTAACAAACGCCAGCATTCACGAAATTGATTTTCATTACTCAGGCCAACCTATCGCTAAAGGACGCTTCGGTTGTTTTACTTTTAATAAAGATGACCAAGGCGTCGACTGGATAAATACCGCATGCCAAGGCGTAGGCTCTATGGTTTGGTGGCCTAATAAAGATCAACAATCTGACGAAGTTGAAAGCATGATCATGAGAGTATCGGTGCCTTCTACTTTAAAAGATATTTCAAATGGTCGGTTGATTGCAACAAATATAAAAAGTAATGGTTATACCGAATATGTTTGGCAAACACTCAATCCGATTAATAACTACAGTGTGTCACTTAACATTGGCAATTATGTTCACTTTGGTGAAAAGTTAGATAATCTGACCCTTGATTATTATGTGTTAGAGCAAGATTTAGCCAAAGCAAAAACACAATTTAAACAAGCTAAACCTATGATGGTGACTTATCAAAAATACTTTGGTGAATATCCTTTTATAGAAGACGGTTATAAACTCATTCAAGCGCCATATACGGGCATGGAACATCAAAGTGCGGTCACTTATGGTAATGGCTTTAAAAATGGCTATACCCGCAATGACCATAGTATGGGAGATTGGACCGGCGTTGGTATTTCTTTAAAATTTGATTTCATAATTATTCATGAGTCGGGGCATGAATGGTTTGGCAATAGCTTAACCAGCTATGACTTTTCTGATGCCTGGATCCATGAAGGTTGGTGCACTTACGCCGAGGCTGTTTATGTAGAAGATCAGTTTGGTTACCATGATGCCATTAAGTATCTAAATGGTTATAAAAATAAGGTTAGTAATAAATTTCCGATGATCGGTCCTCCATCCGTCAGCCATTGGCCTACCTCGGATATTTACTTTAAAGGGACATTATTCATTAATACTTTAAGGCATATTATTAACGATGATGAAAAGTGGTGGGCGGGCGTAAAAGCATTCACCACCACCTTTAAAAAGTCACAACTTAATACCGCAGATGTTTTAAACTTTTTTAATGCTTATTTTGATGATGATTTCGAGAAGATATTTGACCAGTATTTATATTTTAATGAAATTCCAACATTAATGATCTTAAAAGAAAAGCATCAGGTGAAATATCGTTGGAGATCTAATGTAGAAGATTTTGACATGCCACTAGATGTAAAAATAAAAGGAAAAGTATCTCGTATTTATCCGACGAATGATTGGCAAGTTCTGACAGATAGCGATGATATATCTGTGCTTGAGAATTTATTTTATATTAATGTAGAGTCGAATAGCCGTTAACATTTAGCCATATTAATTTATGTGCTATCGCAATAGTTATTGCAATCAATAATATGAGCTCCATCTTCATTAGCAATGAAGGTGGAGCTCTATACTAGGTTTATCTACTCGTCTTTATTTTCAGTGGATTCTACAATATCTTCATCCGGTTGTGTTTCTTGCACGATTTCAACTTCAATACGGTCAACACGTTGTAATCCTCTTGGCAGTTTATTGCCTCGGCGACCACGTTCACCTTTATAATGTTCTACATCGCTAGCTTTAAGCGTTAACTTA
>Ga0209291_1000280_pt1 | contig 50503 bp, 43 predicted proteins | sample GOMGulsemesocosm_FD_184633 | JGI IMG/M metagenome (GOLD analysis project Ga0209291, IMG submission 184633) | Methane-oxidizing microbial communities from mesocosms in the Gulf of Mexico - GOM9B Gulf of Mexico (SPAdes) (version 2) | ecosystem: Environmental > Aquatic > Marine > Cold seeps...
CAGATGAGCCATGACTTGTAATAACAAGGTAGATTTACCGGCACCGGGATGACCACCGATCAAGATAGCAGAACCTGGCACTAATCCACCGCCGAGGACACGGTCTAATTCAGAACTACCACTTGGTAGCCTTGGCATTTGTGTCAAATCGACTTCTGTGAGATTGATTACTCTGTCAGTCGTTTTCCCCACATAACCATCAAAACGCGGTTTTTCCTGAGCCGTCACAGCACCTAAGCGTACTTCAGTGACTGTATTCCACTCTTTGCATGCGCCACACTGTCCTTGCCACTTCGCGTAGTCTGCTCCGCAGTCACCACATACAAATGCCGTTTTAACCTTTGCCATTTAACAACCTATATCAATCTTTGATTTTTTATTAGAGTACACATAAAAAAAGGCCTCGTCAGAATTATCTAACAAGGCCATTTTTAGCTTTTAGCTTTTAGCTTTTAGCTTTTAGCTTTTAGCTTTTAGCTTTTAGCTTTTAGCTTTTAGCTTTTAGCTAATTAATGATATTGAGCACTAAACTCATGTACTGCATCAACAAACACTTTCGCGTGCTCTGGGTCGGCAAATTGATGAATTCCATGGCCTAAGTTAAAGACATGTCCATTACCTGTGCCAAAATCAGCGAGTAATTTTTTAACTTCGCTGCGAATACGCTCAGGCGGCGCATAAAGCACGCTTGGATCCATATTGCCTTGCAGGGCAACTTGAGAGCCAACTCTAGAGCGCGCATCAGACAAGGTCGTTGTCCAATCAAGTCCGAGTGCATCAGCACCCGTAGCCGCCATTTGCTCTAACCACTGGCCGCCGTTTTTAGTGAATAAAATCACCGGAACCTGGCGACCATCCGCTTCACGAATTAGCCCTGCGACTATTTTCTGCATGTATTTAAGTGAGAACTCGGCATACATCTCGCCGCTTAATACACCACCCCAAGTATCAAAGATCTGCACTGCTTGGGCGCCGGCAAGAATTTGCTGATTGAGATAATCAATCACAGAAACCGCTAACTTATCCAATAACTCATGCATCACTTCTGGTGTGGCATACATCATCTTCTTAATGTGGCGGAAGTCTTTAGATGAACCACCTTCAACCATGTAAGTGGCCAGCGTCCAAGGACTACCAGAGAAGCCAATCAAGGGCACACGACCCGATAACTGTGTGCGAATTTCAGTCACTGCGTTCATCACATAATCAAGATCGGTTGCCGCATTAGGCACCTTCAAATCACTGACATCAGCCGCTTTTCTCAATACTTTTCTAAATTTAGGACCTTCACCTTCTGCAAAGTACAAACCTAAGTCCATTGCATCAGGAATGGTCAATATGTCAGAGAACAATATCGCTGCATCTAAGTCAAAACGCTCAAGCGGTTGCAATGTCACTTCACAAGCTAATTCACGGTTTTTACACAGAGAGAGGAAGTCTCCAGCGCTAGCACGAGTCGCTTTATACTCAGGTAAGTAGCGACCTGCTTGACGCATCATCCACACAGGTGTGGCATCCACGGGTTGGCGCATTAAAGCGCGTAGGAAACGATCGTTTTTTAATTCTGTCATTTATCAAACTCTCAATATTTCTAAAAAATTTTCACAGCAATAATTTATAAACTTTAAGCGGCTGTTATTTATAGCCGTATTCTACCGACTTAGTGCTGTTATTGCCCACATAATTATCCTTCAGTGACGTTCAACATATCAGTGTTGATTTCAATCAAGGATAAGGTGGCTTTATATACTGCAGACAAGGTATTTATTTGTAAAAAATACAGCATAGGTATTTGCTCTTTTAACTAAACTTCATACACTTTAGCGCCGTTTTTACGCCCTGATCATTACGCAAACAGTCTCTTAAAAATATACCCAAATTTAAGGGTTTAATTTTATGCCGACAAATTAGGACAAACATCCTAATACAAAAACCCTAGGACAACTGACCTAATAAGCATATTTACCACCCATAAATATTTGGAGAGCACGATGACCAGTGAATTATTCGCACCCTTTTAATTAAGCGATCTTACATTAGCAAATAGATGGTGATGACACCATTGACCCACAACAGTGCGGGCAAAAAACACAAGCGGTCTACGACCAAGGGGACTAGATCTTTATTCAATTGCAATATTGTGGACGTATATCGCATCCCAGCTTATTGCCTAATAATGCTATTCTAGTTGCACCTTCTCCATTAATGCCTGAAGGGCATGCAATAACATTCACCGGTTATCAAGATTTTGTTGTACCCAGATCCCTTGAAACATTCGAGATTGCGTACATGGCGCAAAAGGCAGGCTTTGATGGAAATGAAGTACACGGTGCGAAGGGCTATATCATTGATCATTTTTTGCGTAATGGCAGCAATAAATGTCAAGATAGATGCGGTGGCAACATTGAAAACCGAATGCGCTGTTTGAATGAAGTGCTGAATGCTGTCTGTAGGTTTGGCCTGCTAATCAAGCGGGGTCCGATTAACGCCAGAGAATAGCTTAACTTCATGTCTGATTCAGCACCTCAAGCACATTTTGAATACATGGTGTCACTATTGGACAATCGGCATCGGGCTTATGTACCTGCCCTTGAGGGCGATATGCTGACAAGATCGAGCTCTCTTGATTATTCTTCTATTCGAGCAAAATATAGCGGCACATATATGGCGATCAATGGCGATGACTTACCGAAAGCGAATAACGTCATCAATAGTAGGGAAGTCGACTTAGTGACTTTTGGCACGCTTTGTTGGCTAATCCAGATTTGGTGCATCGCTATAAAGAGAATCTAGCATTAAAAGATGCAGACCCAGCTACATTTTATGGAGGATATGAAAAAGGTTATACTCATTATCCTTTCTATAGCGCAATCTCATTGAGTTTAGCACACTCTAAACGACTGATCCCGAGTAAAGCTCAGTAACACTATAGGTACGTTAGAGTGCATTGATATATGAAACCAATGTCCTCTGAGCTATTACTAAAGCGACACTTTAGATAATGATTAAACATTACATTGATGAGAATTCTCTTAAAGCCTATTCAACGCAGCGCTGATAAATTGGTAATTAACATATTGCGTTCGTTATCTATACCATCACAGATATTTTGTATCAGAATAGGATCATTAGAAGCAATACGGCTAACAACTTTTTTATAAGCTTGGGCGTTATCATTGGATATTTCGATGACGAGAGCGGCAATAACAGTGGATATTTTTTGGCATTGACGTTGCTATCGTCTACGCCAAACAACGTGCAGAGTTCTTTAGAGAGGGTTTGAGCTTTAAGACTAGGCATCCTTTATCTCCTTATTTCTGATGAAATAAGAGGTATTAGGAAAGGCGCATATGTTCACCGATAAATCAGAATTCCATACTACATACCTAAAATAAACTTAGCATAATTTGAGTAAAGTTACTAATGGCTAGCCTTATGAGCTCTATCAAGCATGTTTTTTCTTTATCTGTTTATATATTAAAATTATGCTAAAGCTAATACCTATAAACTAGCTACTCAATGTCTTGCAAAACTCTTTCAATGCAATTAGCACCGCTTCTGTCTGCTCTTTATGGGGCATATGACCACAGTTTTTAAGGAGTAATATCTGGGCTCGTCCCGATGTGTTTTTTACTATGAATTGAGGAAATGCTACTGAACCATATTCATCATTTTCACCATGAATAGCCAAAACAGCACAGTGCACATTACCAATACAGGGCTTCAGGCTCCACGGTTGAAATTCTTTAGACAACCATCGATTAACCCATGCATCCAAAACCCAATTTGCTTTGACCCCATGCCATTTGTGCAATCGCTCCATCTGCCCTGGTAAGGTAAATATATGCTTAGCATCTGCTATTCCCTTAAGCGTAATTGTTTCGATAAACGCCTGAGCAGATACAGTAACAACGCCTTCACAGTTGGAGTCGCGAGAGGCGATGTTGATTGCCATGCCACCGCCAACGCTATGCCCTAAAAGTACATAACCTTGAATAGATAAATGTTTTTTAATGGCGGGGAAATACCGACTCGCTTCTTCTGTAATAAAGTCTATCGAAGGTATTTCATCACGCGCCGATGATTCTCCAAAGCCTAAACGGTCATAGGCTATAATAGGTCGAGATAAGCTTGTAGCTAAGGTAACAGGGAAGTCTTTCCACAATCCAACACAGCCTAGAGAATCATGCAGTAAAATAAGCGGCGATTTAAATGCTGTTAACTGCGGCGTCCAACGCTTTACGTATATGCTCCCCTGAGCTAACTTCACTGCAATTTCTTCAACTTTTATTAAGTCACTCATTTCTTCTCTCAGCACTCTATACAAATTTATAATGCAACTTCCATTCTAAAATAAGCAACATCCACTTTATAAAAACGCTCACTACATTTAAGCATCCCAAAACGTTGATAAAAACCTAAAGCTGATTCTCTGGCATCACACCAGAAATATTCTGCAGGTGTTTTTTGTAGATGTTGAATAATATGCTTTAACATCATAGAGCCGATGCCTTGATTTTGATAACGCATATCGGTGGCGAATTTACGTAAACGCGCTTTTTTTGATGACAAATAAACTGAGGCAACACAAACCAGTTTTTTTCCAACAAAAGCGCCAAAATGCAGAGCATCATTATCGCCATCGACATGACAAAATTCAGGCTCTTGATCTGGCCACAAGACACTGTGCCTAAGCGGTATCGTTTGTTGCCAGCTAATAGTGCGAACCTCCATATTCATAAGCCCCCTGGTATCAATAGATATTATTGTTCTTCACTAATTCCTTAGTATAAGGCCATGGGTTATAGCATTTATACCAGACACAAAAAAAGGGCTTACGCCCTTTTTTAATCACGTTAAAGTCACACTTGCATATAATCCATAATCCCTTCTGCTGCTTTGCGCCCTTCCGCAATTGCTGTCACTACAAGATCAGACCCTCTGACCATATCGCCACCGGCAAATACTTTTGGATTTGAAGTTTGAAAAGCAAACTCGCCTTTCTCCAAAGCAACTACGCGACCATCCGATTCAAGGTTGATTCCAATCTCGCTCATCCATGGTGCGGGTGAAGGCCTAAAGCCAAAAGCCACCAATATCACATCCGCTGGGATAACCTGCTCTGATCCTTGAACCACTTCTGCGCGCTGACGACCGTTTTCGTCTGGCTCACCCATTTGCGTCAATACGACTTTAAGCCCTGTTACCTTGCCGTTTTCGCCGACAACCTCAACAGGCTGGCGATTAAACTTAAAGATAACACCTTCTTCTTTAGCATTGACGACTTCGCTTTTTGATCCCGGCATATTGGCGCGATCGCGACGATAGGCACAAGTCACTGACTGGGCGCCTTGACGAATAGCGGTACGGTTACAATCCATTGCTGTATCACCACCACCGAGAACAACCACACGCTTACCTTCCAGGTTAATGAAATCAGCAGGATCTTTCTCGTAGCCTAAATGGTGGTTAGCATTTGAAATCAAGTACGGTAGTGCTTCGTGCACACCCTCTAGATCTTCACCTGGGAAACCACCTTTCATGTAGGTGTATGTACCCATCCCTAGAAAAACAGCATCATAAGTATCAATTAAATCACTGATTTGTACATCGACTCCGACGTTGGTATTGAGCTTAAACTCGACACCCATCTCAGTGAATATTTCACGGCGACGCTGCATCACGGATTTTTCTAATTTGAACTCAGGGATACCAAAGGTTAACAGACCACCCACTTCTGGATGTTTGTCAAAAACCACCGGCGTCACACCGTTTCGAATAAGCACATCAGCGCAGGCCAGGCCTGCTGGGCCTGCACCAATGACCGCTACTTTTTTACCGGTTTGTATTACGTTATCTAAATTTGGTTTCCAACCCATCGCCATCGCAGTATCGGTAATGTACTTCTCAACTGATCCGATTGTTACTGCGCCAAAACCGTCATTGAGGGTACAAGCACCTTCGCACAGACGATCTTGCGGGCAGACACGGCCGCACACTTCTGGCAGTGAATTGGTTTGGTGAGACAGCTCTACCGCCTCAATGATATTCCCCTCAGAGACTAGTTTCAGCCAATCCGGGATGTGGTTGTGCACTGGGCACTTCCACGAGCAATATGGGTTGCCACATTCAAGGCAGCGATGCGACTGTTTTGCTGCACGCGCCGGCTTAAATGGTTCATATATTTCTGCGAAACGCTCTTTGCGTACTTCGGCTTCAACTTTGACCGGTCCTTTACGGGACAAATCTAGAAATTGAAAATCATTGTGTAATCGCGTAGACATGTTATTACCTCTAAGAGCTCTTATCGCTCTTCTAACTCGCTGAAGATGAGGGCCGTTTATTATACAAATGAGCCCTCTCAATATATCACAGCTGTAGAATCACAGCTGGGCGGCAGTTACTCCTGCCTGACGCGCATATTGGTCAGCAGTTTGGTTAAGCTGGCAGCCTTGGGCTTAACCAACCAGAAGTTGTGTATTAAATCTTCTAGATTTTTATACAGCTCGCTTCCCCATTCACTGCCCGTTTCTTCAACGAACTCTTTCAGCACACCGCGCAAATGGTTGCGGTACTCTTCCATTACTTCAGTGTGTATGCGCTGTATATCCACTAACTCGTTGTTGTACTTGTCAACAAACGACTTATCAGCATCATAAACATAGGCAAAACCACCGGTCATGCCCGCACCAAAGTTGTAACCGGTTGGCCCAAGAACAACCACTAAACCGCCTGTCATGTATTCACAACAGTGATCGCCAGCGCCTTCAATGACAGCGTGTGCGCCAGAATTACGCACTGCAAAACGTTCACCTGCGCGACCCGCTGCAAACAACTTACCCCCCGTTGCTCCGTATAGGCAGGTGTTACCGATAATGGCAGTTGACTCCATGTCGGCTGTTTCGAAGGTTTTAATAACAATCTTACCGCCAGTCATGCCTTTACCGACGTAATCGTTAGCATCACCCTCTAAAGATAAGTTCTGACCTCCGGCGTTCCAAACACCAAAAGACTGACCAGCATGGCCTTTGAACTTGAAGTTAATTGGCGTATTACTCATGCCGTGATCGCCATGGTTACGTGCAATGATGCCCGATGTTCGAGCACCGACTGAACGATCACAGTTGGTGATAGCAAACTGCCAACAACCGCCTTCTTTAGTTTCAATAGCCTTTGTTGCAGCTTCTTGCATAGCGACATTTAAACCGCCTGCATCGTAAGGATCGTTACGCTCAACTTGACAAGTGTGCGGCATATCAGGGCTCACACCGCCATCAGAGATGATTCGTGACAAATCTAGATTCTTTTGGCGGTTGGTATTGCCTTCAATTACATCGAGTAAATCAACACGGCCGACTAGCTCTTCAAGCGTTCGAACACCGAGGTACGCCATCCACTGACGTGTCTCTTGTGCGACAAAGGTAAAGAAGTTCTTCACCATGTCGACAGTGCCACGGAAAAACTCTTCACGCAGCTCCTCATTTTGGGTCGCAACGCCTGTCGCACAGTTATTTAAGTGGCAAATTCTTAAAAATTTACAACCCAGTGCTACCATTGGCATAGTACCAAAGCCGAAACTCTCAGCACCTAAGATTGCCCCTTTAATGACATCTAAACCGGTTTTTAAACCGCCATCTGTCTGTAGCCGAATTTTGCCACGTAACTGGTTGCCACGTAATGATTGATGCGCATCAGATAGACCTAGCTCCCAAGGAGAACCCGCGTGATGGATTGACGTCATCGGTGATGCCGCTGTACCACCATCATAGCCGGAGATAGTAATTAAATCCGCATAAGCTTTAGCAACACCACAGGCGATTGTACCAACACCAGGTCTTGATACTAATTTAACCGAGACCAAGCCTTCAGGGTTGATCTGCTTTAAATCAAAAATCAGCTGTGCCAAATCTTCTATAGAGTAGATATCGTGATGTGGCGGTGGTGAGATAAGTGTCACGCCCGGCACCGAGTAACGTAACCTAGCGATTAGCTTATTCACTTTAGCACCCGGTAGCTGCCCACCTTCACCAGGCTTTGCCCCTTGTGCAACTTTAATCTGCATCACATCTGCATTGATCAAGTACTCGGGAGTAACACCAAAGCGCCCCGAGGCAATTTGTTTGATCTTTGAGCGCTTAATGGTTCCGTGACGAGCAGGGTCTTCGCCGCCTTCTCCAGAGTTTGAGCGTCCACCTAGCTCATTCATCGCTGTTGCCAGCGCTTCGTGAGCTTCGGGGGACAATGCACCGAGTGACATAGCGGCAGAGTCAAAGCGTGATAGAATGTTTTGAACAGGCTCTACTTCACTTAGATCAATAGCTTGTTGCGAGTCGCTCAATTTCAGCATGTCGCGAATGGTCGCAACAGTGCGATTATTCACCAAATCAGCATACTTTTGATAGATTTTTGCATCGCCCGTTTTTACTGCTTGGTGAATCGTTGTCACTACATCCGGGTTGTAAGCGTGATATTCACCGTCGAACTTGTACTTAAACAATCCGCCCGGTCTGATCGGCTTACGCGCCAACCAAGCTTCTTTCGCTAAGACTTTTTGATCTATTTCAAAGTCTTCAAATTTAGCGCCTTGTATACGACTGCTAACGCCTTTGAAACATAGCTCGGTAATTTCATCACTGAGACCCACCGCTTCAAACAATTGTGCTCCGCGATAGCTCGCTATAGTAGAAATACCCATCTTAGACAAGATTTTCATCAAACCTTTGTTGATGCCTTTACGGTAATTCTCATGGCTATCTAATGGATCTAGTGGCAGTTCACCGCTCTCACATAGATCGCGTAATACACGATAAACAAGGTATGGGTAGACAGCAGTCGCACCAAATCCAAACAATACTGCAAATTGATGGGAATCACGAACAGTCCCGGTCTCGACTACAATGTTAGAGTCACAGCGCAAACCTTGCTCTACTAGTCGATTGTGTACTGCACCTGTCGCCATGGCAGCAGGAATGGGAATACAGCCTTTTGAAAGATGCGCATCAGACAAAAGAATGATGACGTAGCCTGAGCGCACTTGCGCCTCAGCGTTATCCACAGCTTTAATCAATGCCTGCTCTAGGGATAACTGATCAGGGTTGTAATTAAGATCGATAGTCGCCACTGAGAAACCATCGTATGTATTATCCCTTAAACGACGGAACTTACTCGCAGAAAGCACTGGCGTCGTTAATATGATACGTCTTGCGTGTTCAGGTGTTTCTTCAAACAGATTAAGCTCAGCACCGATGCACGTTTCCAGTGACATCACCACTGCTTCACGCAGAGGATCTATCGGTGGATTAGTGACTTGCGCAAACTGTTGTCTAAAATAGTCGTACAAAGAGCGCTCATGATTGGATAAAACAGCCATCGGCTTGTCATCTCCCATAGAGCCAATCGCTTCCATACCAGACTCACCCAAAGTGCGGATAATTTGATCGCGCTCTTCAAAGGTGACTTGGAACATTTTCATGTGCGTTTTGACTTCTTCAGGCGTCATCTTTCTAAAGGATTGCGACTCTTCCGTCAGATTAAATGTTTGCTCTAAGCGCAGCGCGTTATCACGTAGCCACTTTTTATACGGCTGCTGCACTTTTAGCTTATTATCGACATCAGCAGTATGCAATATCTCACCATTGTGAGTATCAACTGCGAGAATTTGACCAGGGCCAACCCGCCCTTGCGCCACGATATCTTCAGGTGCGTAATCAAACACGCCAATTTCGGAAGCCGTACAGATGTAACCTTGCTTTGTAATCACCCAGCGCGACGGGCGCAGGCCGTTTCGGTCAAGCATGCAAACCGCATAGCGACCATCGGTGATAACCATGCCAGCAGGGCCATCCCAAGGCTCCATATGCATCGAGTTATACTCATAGAATGCGCGCAGACTGGTATCCATCGTATCGACGTTCTGCCATGCCGGAGGAATAATAGTACGTACAGCGCGATATAGATCCATTCCGCCGGTCAATAAGAACTCCAGCATATTATCCATCGATGATGAATCTGAACCTGTCGTATTGACGATTGGCTGTAATTCTTCCAAATTATTAATCAGCGGCGTGACAAATTTCTTGGCACGCGCTTTCGCCCAACTGCGATTACCTTCAATAGTGTTTATTTCACCATTGTGTGCAAGCAACCTAAATGGCTGAGCTAGAGGCCAGCGGGGTGCCGTATTGGTAGAGAAACGCTGGTGATAAGTGCAGACTGCCGTTTCCAGCCTTGGATCAGCTAAATCACGGTAGTATGTAGCAATATCTGCCGGCATCGTTAACCCTTTATAGGAGATAACTTTGTTTGAAAGCGTACAGATATAAAAGTCGCTATCATGCCCTAACGCCAGCTCAGTTTTACGTCTGGCGCTATACAAGCTAACCGTAAACTCTTGTTCACTGAGCGCTATTGGTTCAACAAATACTTGCTCGATGCGTGGCTCATGCTCTTTGGCAATGGGACCGAGGCAACTATCATCTGTTGGTACTACACGCCAAGTTTTGACTTCTAAGTTTTGTGCGGCTAACTCTTTATTCATCTGCTCGCGAGCAGCATTAGCCTTGATAGGGTCTTGGGATAAGAACACCATACCAACGGCGAATTGAGCGCCTAAATTAATGGAAAATTCTTCACTAACTGCTGTTCGCAAGAAAGTATCTGGAATTTGTAATAGTAAACCACAACCGTCTCCGGTTTTTCCATCAGCAGCAATACCACCACGGTGGGTCATGCAAACTAATGCTTCAATGGCTTTTTCTAACAGCTCGTGACTAGCGCGTCCTTCAAGGTGGGCCATTAGCCCGAAGCCACAGTTATCCTTGAATTCATCCGCGCGATAAAGACCTACACTCATAAATCAACTACACTCAATAAGTTCTTAAGAATCAACCCCTTATCGCATTATTATATTATTATCAATCTTTATTTGTCGATTGAAAGGGGAGGGCTAGTGTACACATCTATGGAGGTAGGGACAATTTATATGCGAAGATACCGCCGACAAACGACAAGATCTCTCGCACATTATTGCATTTTAAGAACTTTTAACTACGAACAGGCGCATTTATGCTATTTATTAATGTCGCTTTTGACGCTTTTTATGCTTTTCACCCAAGGTTTCAAAGCTTTAAGCTTCGCCGGTAAAATACTTTTGGCAGCGCTAGCCCTTGCTCTGCTTGGGTACTGCCCATAGACAACCACATGCCAAGGCTTATCCTTTAGCGTAGTCGTGAAGTGTCGCATTTTCTCACTATTGGGCATACTGGTTAAAAACTTGGTGATTCCAGCTTTTGAACGGGTACCGAGCAGCTGCAAGGTAAAGCCACTCTCAGGCCAAGATTTCACCGATTGCTCATCTAATCGCGTATTAGACAACACTACTTGTCTATTGATACTAACTGCTTTTTTACTGCTAATCGCCACAGGAGGCTTAGCAGCCGCTTTTTCTGGCGTCGGAGCGGCGTTAATACTGTTTTCTTGAACCACCACAGATTGTACTGCTGTTTGCTTTGCGATCTCTAACGAACCAACGGCTATATTTTGTTGCAACTCTGCTGCGAGCTCGTTTAAGCTTTGCTCTACACTTTTGTGAGCCTCTATTACAACAGCGGGCTGTTTAATAACTAATTCAACAGCAGGCGTTGCTGAAGATGGATTTAAATCTTTAACGGTAGCAATAACAACTTGGCTTGGATTCGTTTTAGCAGCTTCTAACGGCTCATCTATAACAAGTTTTACTACCTCTTCTTCGACAGTTTTAGCTGTAACTGCCCCTGCATCGCTTATTGTCGAAGGACTAGCCTGATCAAGATCACTTTCTGAATCGTTAGCTGTTCGTTGTAAGAGATATTCTTGCTCTGTAATTTCTACCTGATCAAGCAATTCAACATCGGTAGCAGATGGTGCTGTAACTTCTGTGATTTGATCTAAAGGTAGAGTAATTTCTATTCCTGTTCCCGGCTCAGTCTCTTCTGCATTAGACTCTTCACGGACAGTTTCAATCAATAACTCCTGCGCTTCTATTTGGCCCGCTAAGCTAGCTATTTGCTGCTGTAATTCCTGCGCTCTATCACCGTGCTGCTCTAACTCATTTACGATAACTTCTGAGGTGACTACACCCTCATCAGTAAGAATAGCCAACTCTACATTTTGATCGCTTAACTCGCCTTCTTCCAATAGAGTTTCATCAGAGAAGTACTGCCAAGACGAGACCGTGATGATGGCGGTTAACAACACTGCTATACCAATGATGTGTGGTACTGGAAGTATTTTGTTTTTCCCATTGAGGATTATTTTCCCCGACTTAATCATCTCATTAGTCAGTTGTAAAATCAGTCCAGGATAACCTTGCGATTTCAAATAAATATCTGTGAGTTGTTTAGCACTAAAATCACTACCGCGAACAAAACTTAGCTGTATAAACTCTTCTGTTTCCAAGCGGCTAAAAGGACTGATAATTTCGTGATGAACTATTTCCGCAAGCGTCGGATCAACAACGTGTTTTGATACTCTTGAGACCAAATCCGTTGAGCCACCCAACAAAATACTAATTTCATTTTGACTGGCCTGAATCAAATTCAATAGGCTTTGTAGCGCTTCATCTTGTAAAAAATCGGCATTATCAATGGAAAGTAGTATTTTACGTTTTAACTTTGCTAAGGCGTCTATTTTTTGCTGGAAGGCGATCAGTAAATCAGTATCAACCTCACCATCACTTGGAAAAACTTGGTCAATAGCATCATTTAATAACTGCAATAACTTGTCTAGATTAGTCGCGCTGGTGATTTCTAGGGGTAATATATAAACATCACTTTCAGCGACTTGTTGGTGAAGCTGCTTGGCAACAGTTGTGACGCCCGCGCCAACAGGGCCGGCTAACATCATAAAAACATTTGAGAAACGGAGCAAGTGCGTAAGTTTATCTACTAACTGCAATCTCGAGGGAGGCTCGAAATACAAATTATCTGACATTGAACCGTTTCCTTTTAACTATATCTCGGTAACTGCGTTACCAATTGCTAATGTTTGTTTAAGCAGCGCACTATCAAACTGATCTGTCACAGTTGCTCTACCTAGCTGCTCGATTAATACCAACCGAATACTACCGTCGAGTACTTTTTTATCGACACTCATTAAATCAATGAACGCATCAACACTCATGTCACGCGGTGGCAAGATAGGTAATTCGCAGGCAACAAACAGTGCCTTGGCCCTTTCAAGTAGTGTATTGTCTATCCACCCTAAACGACAAGAAAGATCTAAAGCCATCACCGTACCCGCAGCAACAGCCTCGCCATGCAACCAGTTACCATAACCTTGATGCGTTTCAATCGCATGCCCAAAGGTATGCCCTAAATTAAGCCAAGCTCTAATGCCTTGTTCTGTTTCATCTTCAGCGACAACTTCTGCTTTTATTTCACACGAGCGCATTATGGCATAACAAAGTGCTTTTTCATCTTTCGCTACCAGCAGTTCAATATTTTGCTCTAACCATACAAAAAAGTCAGCATCGTAAATCAGGCCATATTTAATAATTTCGGCAATACCTGCCGCGACTTCTCTGTGCGCTAAGGTTTGAAAATAATCGATGTCAGCGACCACTAGCTGTGGCTGATAAAAAGCGCCTATCATATTTTTGCCCAGAGGATGATTAACCCCTGTTTTACCACCTACCGACGAATCTACTTGAGAGAGTATCGTCGTTGGTATTTGAATAAAATTCACACCACGCTGATAAGAGGCTGCAGCAAAACCCGTCATGTCGCCAACGACACCGCCACCTAATGCAATTAAAGTTGTATTACGGTTTTGTCTAGAACTTAACAATTCATCAAAAATACGATTAACATAATCTAACGTTTTATATTGTTCGCCATCGGGGAGAATCACGCTTTTAACATCAAAGCCCGCCAGAATTTGGATCAAATTATCAAGATAATGCGGCGCTATTGTTTCATTTGTAACTATCATTACTTGTTTTGACTTGATGTAACTTGCTAAATCACATTGCTGCAAAACACCTGAGCCTACAAATATAGGGTAACTACGATCACCAAGCTCGACTCTTAAAGAGTTCAATCTCTATCTCCAATACTAAAATATGTTAACGAATTTAAGCTAATGCATAATTCTACGAATAAAAACATGACTATGAATAATTATTTGTAAAACAAAATTATACCTTTGATGATTTAGACACCGCCTTATTCATCTCTATTAAACTGAAGAATACAGCTTAGATTTACAAATAACCAGTAAGAGTCGGTTTAATTGAGTATGTTATTGTCTTGGATTTTTTTAATGATTTCAGTGACAACGGCTCGTGGATGACGCTTATCTGTCTGAATAATCAAATCGGCAACCTCGTTATAGAGAGGTTCTCTAATTTTCATTAAGGAGGTCAACACTTCACGGGGAGAATCAGCTTGTAACAACGGCCTATTCTTATCTTTGGCTGTGCGCTCTAATTGCTGCTCTATGGTTGTCTTTAGATAGACGACAAAGCCTCTGGCTGCTAGATTTGAGCGGTTTTGTTCGCGTAATACAGCCCCCCCACCAGTCGCTACAATACAGTGACTAAGATTGGTAATTTCATCAATTGTTTGTTCTTCACGCAAACGGAAGCCTTGCTCACCCTCAATATCAAAAATCCAAGGGATATTTGCACCTGCTCTATCTTCAATGACTTTATCGATATCATGAAAAGGGGAATTAAGTTCTTTGGAAAGCAATAAACCAATTGTGCTTTTTCCGGCGCCCATCGGGCCGACGAGGTATATATTCAATCTAAACCTTAATTAACATTCAAACTTTCTCGAATAAGTTTAGGTGTTATAAAGATGAGTAACTCATTTTTGGTTTCACTTTTTCGCGTTTGACGAAAAAGAGCACCGATCATAGGCAAATCTCCAAGTACTGGAGTTTTGGCAATTGAATTGGTTATCTCGTTACGATAAACACCGCCTAAGACAATAGTATCATTATCTTTAACAATCACGGATGTTTTTAAGAAATTTTTATTGATACTGACTTCGCCATTTGGCAAAACAGAACCCACTGAATCTTGTGTCAGTTCCAGCTCCAGAGCGACTCTATCCCCCGGCGTTATTTGCGGTGTTACTTTTAGCGACAACACCACATCTTTAAATTCTATAGTCGGTGTTCCATCATTTACAACCACGTAAGGCAATTCTTGCCCAGACTCAATTTCAGCGGTCTGCCCGTTGGTAGTAATGACCTTGGGCTGGGAAACAATTTCCGCATCACCCGTTGAGCTTAACGCTGATATTTCAGCCCCCAGCTGCACACCGTTTTGACTGATATAGCCTAATCGAAGTGCTGATTGAGCTGTCACCCCTAGATCAATCGCCAGTGGCGCTGTTCCTGTAACTGACCCAACAGAGCCTTCAGCACCGCCACCAATACCAAACTTGTCATCGCTGTAACCTAGCCCCCAGCGCACCCCTAGCTCTTTACTAATGTCATTAGTCGCGACCACTAGTTTAGCTTCGATCATTATCTGCGAGACTGCCACATCAAATTTTGTCAGAGTATTACGAATCACTGACAATTGCTTTTCAGTTTCGCGGACCATCAAAACATTGGTGGCATCGTCCGCTAAAGCAAAACCTCGCTTTGATATTAAACTGGCTTCTTCAAGGCGCGCTTTCATTTCTGATGATTTACGATAATTAACTTGAATAAAGTCAGTTTCGATAGGCAGTAGCTCTTCTACCTGCTTTTGACCTTCAAGCTCAATACGTTCCCGTTCCGCTAACTTCTCCGCGGGGGCGACCAACAGCACATTGCCCACTAAGCGCTTGTCGAGCCCTCGGGTTTTAAGCACTAAATCCAATGCCTGATCCCATGGCACTCCTTGCAGCCGCAAGGTAATAGTCCCTGCTACGCTATCATCCACCACCAAGTTTTTCTGTGCCACTTCTGCAATAATTTGCAAAACCGATCTGATGCTGACATTTTGAAAGTTCAGATCAATCTTTTCGCCGGTGAACGCCTTTCTTTTGGCTTTTGCTTTATTCGTTTTAGCACTGCGCGATGCACGTTTTTTCGGCCAAAAATCAACTATCAGCTCACGCCCCACTTGGTAGGATTTAAACTGATAAGGCTTTGCATTAGGTTTAATCAATATTCCAGCATTCTGCCCTTGAGAAAAAGTATCAATGAACATAACCGGGGTATTAAAATCTTGTACATCGAGCCTATTATTGAGCTGATCAGACAACAGAGCACCGGTTAAGTTGACAAGAACATTACTGCCCTCTTCTATCACTTCTATGCCAGCTTTACCGTCTGATAATTTGATTTTGACACGACCGATACCATTTTCGGCTCGTTCGAAATCTATCCCTTGAACTTTTGTGCGTTTAATCAGAGGTTCATCTGAAATCCTTGCCATAACTGGCGCACTCTCATCTCCAACTTCCTGACCACTGTCAACACCTACTAGCTCATTCGCATCAAGCACGATAAACAAAGAATTTCCCTCTGCATATGAGCTATAGTTACTGATGCTGTTTAGGTTTGCCACTAGTCTTAAACGGCCTTTTACTTGTACTAGTTCAATAGATCTAAGTTCCTCCAAGTGGATATCAACTTGCTGCTTTGACGAGCCATTTTCAACTCCCCACATGTCTACAAGCACTCTATCAGGGCTTTTAAGCACAAAAGCTGTAGGGACTGGCGGCGGTGCATCAAAGTTTATTTTCAACTCAACTTTACTAGCGCTAAGCTTACGCACATCAAAATCAAGTAGTAATATATTCTGAGCCCAGGCACTGGTACTTAAAAGCATGCTAGCAAGCAGTATTAGCGAGCCGAATCCTTTACTATGAAAACGCAATCTTTGCACTGATAGACGGTTAATTTTAATGAACATACTTCTCCTTATGGCCCTTTTGACTCAATGAGTTCAATACTTCGAGGCCTGGTAATCCATCCACCCCTACCATTAGATATTGTCTCTATTAGTTTTATTTTTTGAGCAGTCACTTTTATCACACTCCCATGAGCAAGCCCCATATAGGCACCTGCTGCCACTCTATGAATTTCCCCATTTGGATCGACAATCAAAGCCCACTCTTCGCCCACTCCTTTACTGATAGTGCCAACCATAGACAAATTTTTAATCGCAAAGCTCTCCAGATAATCTTTAATACGCTCTTCATTTGGCTCTGGTGTATTACCGGGATCCAGCGCAAGATTCTCCTCATCACCGTCCTCTGATACAAATTTCACTACGGCTAAAAATGGGTTTCTTAAAGATGTCCCTTCATAGACAAACGCTTCATATGCTTCAAACTCAGGCAGAGATTTAATTGGCCGCGATGGTCTCGCCTGCACTTCCGCGACATATTTTACTAGATCTTGTGTATCTTCGATCCAAACACAGCCTGTGAGTGAAAATAGCAGCGTGACGGATACCAACAATGCTTTGAGTGAAGCCCAATTAATCATCATCATTCCGATAAGTTTTTGCAGTTATTGTGATATTCAACATACCCGCCGAAGTTGGCGTCAAGTTAAAGTCATGTAAAGTTACGATTCGTTTAATTGCTGCAATACCACTGACAAAATTACCCACCTGATGGTAACTGCCCTGTGCAGAAATATGGATAGGTAATTCGATATAATATTTATCTCTTCGCTCAGCCTGCAAAACCAGTGAATTAATGACCAGCCCAGAAGCGATTCCAATATTGGTGATATCTTCAAGCAAACCGGGCACTTCTTTTTGCGTGGGCAATTGGCGTTTGATCTCTTTAAATTGCTCTTCAACATCCGCCATCTGCTTGCGCAAACCCGCCAGGTTGGCCACTTGATTAGACACCGATGAATATTCTGTTTTCAGTTTACTCTCTACTCTGATTTTACTTTGCAGTATTAGCTCTTTGTCACTGGTATAAAAATGTACCCCGAGAAAAATCACCCCAACAAATAACAATATATAGGTGATAACTTTAACACCCACAGGCCAGGTGCCTGCAGCTGCCAAATCCAAGTTATTAGGATCAAAGCCTTTGAACGAGTCTTTTATTGCATCAATCAACGGCACGCCCCTTCAATAATTGCACATCGAGATTAAAACTGCGACTGGACGCATTAGCGCCAACTTTGGTCAAATTCGGCTCACCAAACCATACCGAACGATTCAAACTGCGCATCAGCTGAGAAACATCTTGGTTACGACTTGCCAACCCATTGACGGTCAATTTATCACCACTACGAACGAGAGAGATATAATGTAATTCCTCAGGCATAACACGAATTAATTCATCAAAGTAACGAACAATAAGCGGTCTATTTCCCTGCAAAGTTTGAATAGTATTAAGCCTAGCTAAACGCTTCTCTTTGAGTTTTTTTAAGTTTTCTATTTCTTTAATTTTGGTTTTCAACTGATTAATTTCACCCTGCAAAAAGGTGTTTCGGGCATTTTGTCGCTGAGCTTGACTATCAATATACTCGCCAAGAGCAAAAACAACGACGCCTGCTAAGATAACCGTTAGCAACAAACGCGTGGAGAAAGCCTTTTGAGCCTCTTCGTTACGCTCCTCTCTCCATGCTCTTAAATTAATTTTTACCATGAGCTACCTATTCATCAAAAAATCTGAGTGCCAGACCACAAGCTTTCACTAAAACAGGCGCATCTTTATTCAATCTATCTTTATTGATTTTCGCCTGAACACGCATATTAGTAAATGGATTGGTTAATTCAACCCTAATGCCGAGCTCTTCTTCTAACAGTTCCACTAACCCCTTAATAGATGAGCACCCACCACTAAGATATATTTTAGCAAGTTGATTTTGTACATTGGATGAGTAATAGAACTGCAGAGATCTACTTATTTGCTGGACAATCGTATCTCTAAAAGGCTCTATCAGCATCGCTTCAATTTCCATGCTAATTTCATTCAGACGAAATGATTGCTCCACCTCTTCTACCGACATACCGCATTGCACATGAATAGAATTGGTCAATTCATTACTGCCAAAACCTTGTTCTCTATTATAGATAATAGCACCTTGATGCATGACATTAAGCGTCATTGTTGATGCGCCTATATCAATAGAGGCCACTAACTCATCTCCAGCAAGCTCATCTTTATTAACAAAGGACAATAACCTTTCTATCGCAAAGGTATCAACATCCACAATGTCACACTTTAAGCCTGCAGAATTCACTGAAGCTTCACGCTGTAGCACATCATTGTTACGACAAGCGACTAACAAAATTTTATTTAAATCAGGATTGACGGGGTGCACACTTTGTACTTCAAAATCTATCGCGACTTCATCTAATGGGTAGGGAATAAACTGATCCGCTTCTATTTTAATTTGATCTTCAAGTTCGGCCTCAGAAAAAGCGTTTGATAAGTCTAAATGTTTAATAATAACGGCAGAGGATGGCACTGAGGTAATAGCGTTATTAAGCTTTGACCCACAAATCTTAACCCCCTTTTCTATAGCATCAGCGACCACCCCAAGCTCTTGTATATGACCGTCAACGATTACCGCGGGGGGCAAACCAACAACAGCATATGAGTCTAATAGAATGTCCCTTTTGTCGCGAGAAAGGACAACAAGCTTTACAGCGGATGAGCCTATATCAACTCCTACTAAAGTAGATGTTTTTTTATTAAAAAGTCCAAACAACTGATTCATCCTTTTACTAAATGAACTAACACTATAATTGTAGACGGTTTTAACTAATATAGTTATTAGTGTGAAGTTCTTTAGTTATTTGTTTTTTTAAAACCGATACTTGTAGCTGGCAACATTAAAGCATTAATCACAAATTCACTAAAGCTTTTTTGATTAATTAATCAAAGCGAAATCCATTTATGCAATCTATCACCGACACATTGTAAGCATTTGATAACCTTAATCTGTTTAATCGCAAATCCAATGGTAATCCAAAGCTTATCGAGCCTATTCAATCCCCAGCCTGCTCTTCTAACAATAAAAGCACTAAGCTAAAAGTCTTTATCAATCGCCACTGGTGCAAAATATAAGCAATCTATATACTAGCGTCTTATTTTTCTCTGCTTAATTCATTCGACATAAAGGTTGTACATGCGAGCCATAAAATACTTCTTCCAATTTATCCTATCTATTGCAGTTTTAGGCATGATTATTGGCACTATCAGCATGGTCGGTTTATACCTTTATTTTTCCCCCACACTTCCCGACGTTGAATCCCTTCGAGAAGTACAGTTCCAGACACCGCTTAAGGTATATTCCAAAGACCAAAAGCTAATCGCTGAGTTTGGCGAAAAAAGAAGAACCCCTATCTCTTTTGACCAAATACCAACAAAATTCGTGCACGCTCTGCAAGCCGCTGAGGACTCGCGTTTTTTCGAACACAACGGCGTTGATATAAAAGGCTTAGCTAGAGCTGTTGTACAGCTAGCCACGACAGGTAAAAAACAAGGCGGCGGTTCAACAATCACCATGCAAGTCGCCAAGAACTTCTTTTTAACGCGTGAAAAATCATTCTCGCGTAAATTTAGTGAAATTTTGCTGGCACTTAAAATTGAAAACTCCTTAGCCAAAAAAGAAATATTTGAGTTATACATCAACAAAATTTATTTGGGACATCGCTCTTACGGCATTCAAGCTGCTGCTTTTGTTTATTACGGAAAAGACATTAACAACATCAATTTAGCGCAATTAGCAATGATTGCCGGACTACCAAAGGCGCCCTCGGCCTTCAACCCAATCACAAATCCGACTCGCGCAATTGAGCGTAGAAATTGGATAATAGGCAGAATGTTAGGGTTAAATTACATTACGCAAGCACAACATGACCAAGCAACTGCCCAGCCTGTCACCGCTTATTACCACACAGCGGATGTAGAGCTTTATGCGCCTTACATTGCAGAAATGGTCCGCAAAACTTTATACAAACAATACGGCGACAAGCTTTACACGGATGGATTTAGCGTTATTACGACTATTGACAGCAAAATGCAGCACTCAGCCAACAAGGCCGTACAAAACGGCTTACTGGCCTATGTAAAACGTCACGGGTATCGAGGCGCAGAGAACAATCATGATATCCAGCAGCTAGATACCAAAGAACGGATAAAACTACTTAAAAGCGTACCCACTCACGCGGGTATCGAACCGGCACTAGTAACCCAACTGGAGGAGAAAACAGCCACGGTGCTTAGAAAAAACGGCGAAAGCATCATTATCCCATGGGAAGGCTTATCTTGGGCTCGCCAGTTCAAAAGCGTTAATAGCATGGGCCCCGCCCCCAAGAACACTGCTAGCATATTAAAAGTCGGGGATCTCATTCGCATCAAATCAGAAACAGATGAAAAAGAGCAACAACAATACTGGAGCTTGAGCCAAATCCCTAAAGTGCAAGGAGCAATGGTCGCGATGGCACCCAATAATGGTGCTGTACTTTCTCTCGTTGGCGGTTTCAGTTTTAGCCACAACAAATTCAACCGCGCAACCCAAGCACTAAGACAACCCGGGTCCAATTTAAAACCGTTCATTTACGGCGCAGCCTTAGAAGCTGGATACACCGCTGCAACGACTATTAACGACGCCCCTATCGTATTGCAAGGCGCTAGTTTGGAAGCTAATTGGCGCCCAGAAAACTCCTCAAGAAAATTTTACGGCCCTACACGACTCAGAGTGGGCCTCTATAAATCTAGAAATCTGGTCTCAATCAGACTACTAAGAGCAATAGGCATCGATAATGCCTTGGACTATCTGGTTAGATTTGGTTTTAAGCGCGAGCAACTACCGCAAAACCTATCCCTATCACTTGGCGCCGCAGACATGACTCCACTTGACTTAATAGGCGGATATGGCCCAATCGCCAACGGCGGTTATAGAATTGATACTTTCTTTATTGATCACATCACCAATCAAGCAGGCGAACTGGTCTTTCAGGAAAAGCCACGTACAGTAATAAAAGGCAACACGGAAACACTGCAACAAGATTACATAGAAGCGCCCAGGATTATTGATGCAAGAGATAGCTACGTTATTTACAGCATATTAAAAGATGTAATAAGGCGCGGCACAGCGACAAAAGCACGCGTTTTAAAACGTTCTGACCTCGCCGGTAAAACAGGTACCACTAATCTACAAAGAGACGCGTGGTTCACCGGGTTCAACAGTGAAATTGTCGCAACGGCCTGGGTCGGTTATGACATTCCTGCGCCTTTGGGGAAAAGAGAGTTCGGCGGTACTGCAGCGCTTCCTATCTGGATAGATTTCATGAAAGAAACGTTAGCCGGCAAGCCAGAAGCGCCGCTAAAAAGACCTGCTGGGTTAGTTGATGTAAGGGTCGACGGAAAAACAGGCCTAAGAACCCGCGGTAGCGGGTCTGTGAGCGAAATAATAAAAGCGGAAGACGCACAGCGATTAGCGGCTCAAAGCGCTGAAATTAACGATTCAACCACTGACGATTTATTTAACTAGTCGCCTGCTTCTAGCTTCTAGCTTCTAGCTTCTAGCTTCTAGCTTCTAGCTTCTAGCTTCTAGCTTCTAGCTTCTAGCTTAAAGTCTATATCCAAGACACAAAAAAGCCCAGCGAACTGGGCTTTTTTAATCTAACTAGCTAGCTAATTAGCAATCATCTAGCGACTTAAGTGGATAGTTAGCTGGCATTGGCAAACGCGCAACCCCACTATCTATCGCAGCTTGCGCAACCGCAAGTGACAAACGCCCAAGTAAGCGCGCATCCGTTGGTTTAGGAATAATGTATTGCGAACCAAACGCCAATGAATCTAAATTGTAAGCCGCCAATACATCTGCCGGTACTTCTTCTTTAGCAAGCGCTGCTAGCGCATTTACCGCTGCCGCTTTCATTTCTTCATTGATCACTGTAGCGCGAACATCGAGTGCACCGCGAAAAATGAAGGGGAAGCCTAATACGTTATTCACCTGATTTGGGTAATCAGAACGTCCTGTCGCCATAATCACATCATCACGGGTAGCGTGAGCAAGTTCAGGCTTAATTTCAGGATCAGGGTTAGCGCATGCAAAAATTACCGGGTTAGCCGCCATTTTTGCCAATTGCTCTGGTGCAAATAAATTAGGACCAGATAATCCAACAAAGACGTCAGCGCCTTCGATAGCATCATCCAAAGTGCGTTTATCAGTAGGTGTAGCAAAAATCGCTTTCTCTGTCGTTAAATCATCACGACCAGAGTGGATCACACCCTTGCGATCCAACATATAGATGTTTTCAACTTTCGCACCCATGTTAATCAGTAACTTCATACATGCAACTGCTGCCGCACCTGCACCGAGCGTTACTATTTTGGCTGTTTCTAACGTTTTACCGGCAACTTCCAGTGCGTTAATCATGCCTGCAGCTGTTACGATAGCCGTACCGTGCTGATCATCATGAAAAACGGGGATATTACAGCGCTCAATTAATGCGCGTTCAATTTCAAAACACTCAGGTGCTTTAATATCTTCTAAATTGATACCACCAAAAGTATCGGCAATACGAGCAACTGTATCGATAAATGCCTGCGGGCTCTCAGAGTCCACTTCCAAATCTATCGAGTTAATCCCAGCAAAGCGCTTAAAGAGAAGAGATTTTCCTTCCATTACAGGTTTAGAAGCTAATGGGCCGATATTTCCCAACCCCAGAACAGCAGTACCATCACTAATAACCGCGACTAAATTACCCTTACCTGTATAGCGATACGCATTTTCAGGGTCTTTCGCTATTTCACGACATGGCTCTGCAACACCAGGACTGTATGCCAAGGACAGATCTCGCGCCGTTTCTGCGGGCGTAGTTAGCTCCATACTGACTTTACCTGGGCGAGGAAATTCATGGTAATCAAGGGCTGCTTTATTTAGATCTTCAGACATAAGTGTTGTTCCATATTAAATTAGCACGAATAAGCGATTCTATAGAAAAGCCATACTCCTAACAACCGTATAACTTATAAGATTATAGAATAGATAAAAAAAACAAATACCTAGTAATTTTACTACATTTAAGGGTGAATACAGAAGACTTCTTGGCTTTATCTAATACCACCGAGTATTTTACTTGAATCCCTAAACATCAGCGCTTTTTGATTCTCACTCTCAATATCAACCCACTAACGAGCATCGCCTTTTAATAAGAAAGACAGGTCCATATTTAGGGGAGCAAAAGCTACAGGCATAAAAAAAGCGCTTAACTGAAACAGTTAAAAGCGCTTTTTTCACACAGACCGTAATTACTTACGAGCAGGTACCGCTGCGAAACGCTTGTTGAAGCGATCAATACGGCCACCAGATGTAGCATCTTTCTGCTTACCAGTGTAGAACGGGTGACACTGGCTGCATACATCTACGTGTAGATCTTTGCAAAGTGTAGAGCGAGTTTGCATCTCGTTACCACAAGAACAGCTCACTGCGATTGCGTCGTACTTAGGATGGATATCATTTTGCATGGGAGAAACCTTTTAGGTTTTGCGCCGCCACTTGATCTTTTGCCAAGCACCGCACTAAATTAACGTATATTAAACAACCTCTACTTGAGGCTGGCGGGCATTATACGGATCTCTCCCACTACTGGCAAGCTTTTGTGCCCAACGATCATCCACCCAACCTTTTAATATTTGACACAACTGACTATAGCGCAGCCCTGGCTCTAAAATGCATTGTATTGCTCGATCAAAAAAACATAGAATAGATAAACACTTACTATACGCTCTGGCCGCCAATGATTTTTTTACGTGTCGCTATCCCCTCACCGCTGCGCAAACTTTTTGATTACTTACCTCCTGTCGCTTTGCAAGAGCGCGAGTATCTTCCTGGTATGCGTTTATTAGTCCCTTTTGGTCACCGCAAACTCATTGCTATATTGGTGGAAGTTGTCAATCAGCCACAGGTTGAAAGCAGTAAACTAAAAGCGGTGATTGAAGTTTTAGATATAAACCCACCGCAACCTAAATTCATTTTAGATTTAGCATTGTGGTCTGCGCAGTACTATCAGCACCCCATTGGTGATGCTCTATTGCAATCTATGCCCATTCACCTTCGTAAAGGCAATAGCTGCGAGAGAGTCCACGAGTATTTATTACACGCCATCAACAATCCAGAACAAACATTAAGTAACAGAGCAAAAAAACAACATGAGGCATTAACACTCATACAGCAACACAGCGAAGGCATAAGCATCGATGCTTTCAAAGCAGAACTAGGTTCTATTGCCGCACTTAAACCGCTTTTAGAAAAAGGCTTAATTGAGAAAAAGCATCGCCCACATGTTATCAAAGCATCGTCAGAACCACTAAGAGAACCCGGGAAGAGCTTAAACTCAGAACAACAGCAGGCCGTTGATCGCATCAATCAGCAGCAGGGCTATCAAAGCTTTTTGCTCGATGGCATCACCGGCTCTGGTAAGACAGAAGTGTACTTACAAGTTATAGAGCAAAAATTGAGACAGGGAAAGCAAGCACTGGTACTCGTTCCGGAAATAGGTTTAACCCCGCAAACAGTGTTTCGTTTTAAAGCACGCTTTAATGTCAACGTTGTCTATATGCATTCAAACATGAGCGATAAAGCACGCTTTCAAACTTGGCTACAAGCACGTGATGGAGACGCGCAAATAATTATTGGTACCCGCTCTGCTATTTTTACCCCCATGCTAAACCCTGGCATCATCATTATTGATGAAGAGCACGACCAATCTTTTAAGCAGCAAGAAGGTTATAGATACAGTGCGCGTGATCTATCTATCGTTCGCGCTCATGGGGAAGACATCCCTGTTGTGCTCGGCAGCGCCACTCCCTCGCTTGAATCTTTAAACAATGTAGCAACGAAGCGCTATCAATATTTGGCATTAAACCGTAGAGCAGGTAACGCAAAACCTCCGCTAGTTGAACTACTCGACATTAAAGCCAGCAACTTAAACGCAGGCATGTCCGAAGCACTCATTGAGCAAATAAAACAGCACTTGGCCGACAAACATCAAGTGCTAGTCTTTTTAAATCGCCGAGGCTTTGCACCGAGTTTGAGCTGCCATAACTGCGGCTGGATTGCCCCTTGTAAACGCTGTGATGCTCGCCTCACTTTACATCAGAGCCCCCCTCACTTGCATTGCCACCATTGCGGTAGCCAAAAGCCAATCCCCAAAAAATGCCCCGATTGCAACTCAAACGAGTTATCAGCACAAGGAACCGGCACAGAACGTGCGCAACAAACATTAAAAGAGCTTTTTCCAGAGCACCCTATTTGGCGAATCGATAGGGATAGCACAAGCCGAAAAAACGCCATGCAGGAAATCATTGACGAGATCAATAAAGAACAACCAGGCATTTTGCTCGGTACGCAAATGCTTGCTAAAGGCCATCATTTTGCCAAAGTATCGCTCGTTGCTATACTAGAAGCAGACTCAGGCCTGTTCAGCACAGATTTTCGTGGAATGGAGCGTACAGCACAGCTTATTACTCAAGTTTCTGGGCGCGCGGGACGCGAAAAGATTTTAGGTCAAGTCATCATCCAGACACACCATCCTGAGCATCCTTTATTACAACAACTAGTGAATTCAGGCTATCGTGATTTTGCTGCTCACGAATTACGCAACCGCGAAAGTTCGGGGCTACCGCCTTACAGCCACATTGCTATAATAAGAGCAGAAGCAAGCAATTCAGGCAGAGCAGAAGCCTTTTTGCAACTCGCCAGGCAAACCCCATCAGTGAACACGGTTACCAGCTTTGGTCCTTTCCCTGCTCCTATGGAGAAAAAAGCGGGGGTTTATCGCTCTCATTTAATTTTACAAAGTAGTAGCCGTCCGCAGCTGCAGCAGTTTTTGACTCAGTTCTGCCTTCAACTAGAACACCATCCACTTACCAACAAAGTGAGATGGTCTATCGATGTCGACCCCTATGATATGTTTTAAACTCACGAGCCACGAAAAACACCGCATAAAGGCATTATCCAGATGCTTATTTTTACACAGGGACAATTCGGCACTCTGTAACCGCGCTTTAGATTTACATCCTTTAGACAAAAGGCGATAATAGCCAGCTTTTAAAGCTGAATTAACCTTCTTATATTTTGGTAATCATTTCAAATGAAACAACAGATCACGGGACTCATTCAAGCAGCGCTTGATACGCTAGTCCAAAACGGCTCGCTTCCTGCAGATATTTCTCCTCGTATTATGATAGAGAACACACGTGACAAGGCTCACGGTGACTTAGCTTCCAACGTCGCGATGACGCTGGCCAAAGCTGCACGACGCAATCCACGTGACATTGCAGCCATGATTATCGAAGCACTACCTGAATCAGAGATTCTCACTAAAACTGAAATCGCAGGCCCAGGTTTTATCAATTTTTTCATCACTAGCGCCAGTGCAACTAAAGTAGTTGAAGACATACTCAGTCAGAAAGATAATTTTGGCCGTCGCGTTGTTGAAAACCCAGAAAAAGTACAAGTCGAGTTCGTTTCAGCAAACCCAACGGGACCACTACACGTAGGCCACGGTCGTGGCGCTTCATACGGTGCTACTGTTGCCGATATCATGGCTGCAACAGGTAGCGACGTTTCTCGCGAATACTATGTCAATGACGCAGGTCGTCAAATGAACATTTTAGCAGTAAGTGTCTGGTTGCGTTATTTAGAGCATTGCGGTGCCAACTTTGACTTCCCTGCTAATGGCTACAAAGGTGAGTATGTTTTTGATATCGCCACGCAAGTTAAAGATAAATATGCGCTAACACTGAATCACAGCGTGGAAGCAGTTTTTGCCGACCTTCCTTTAGACGAACCACAAGGCGGTGATAAAGAGAAATACATCGATGCCTTAATTGAACGTTGCAACGCTCTTCTAGGCGCTGAGAATTTTGACGGTTTGTTTCAGATAGGCCTTATCGCTATTCGCGATGATATCTGTGATGACTTATCAGGTTTTGGCATTAACTATCAAGAGTGGTTCTCAGAGCGCTCTTTAACCAGCACTGGCGATGTAGATCAAGCACTAGAGCGCCTACAAGACAATGGTCACCTCTACGAAAAAGAGGGTAACATCTGGTTTAAATCTACTGATTTTGGCGATGATAAAGACCGTGTAGTAAAACGCGCTAACGGTGCAACTACTTACTTCGCCTCTGACATCGCCTATCACATGAACAAGTTCGATCGTGGCTTTGATAAAGTTGTTAATATTTGGGGCGCTGATCACCATGGCTATATCACTCGCGTAAAAGCGGCCATTTCAGCCCTCGGCTACGACCCTGAGCGCCTTGTGGTAAAGCTGGTACAATTCGCCATTTTATATCGCGGCGCCGAACGCGTACAAATGTCGACACGCTCAGGATCATTTGTAACATTGCGTGATCTTCGCAAAGAAGTGGGTAAAGATGCCTGTCGTTTCTTCTACGTGACACGAAAAGCTGACAACCATATGGACTTTGACCTAGAGCTGGCTAAATCACAGTCTAAGGACAACCCTGTATACTACATTCAATACGCTCACGCTCGGATTTGCAGTGTCTTGGAAAAGCTTGAGCAAAGTGATTGGCAACTTGATACACCTGTCGGCCTTACCACTTTAGGCAGCTCTGAAGATGATGCAGAAAAATCTATTTTAAATCAGCTTTCAAAATACCCTGAAACACTCAATAACGCCGCAATCAATTACGAGCCACACTTAGTTGCCAACTATTTAAAAGAACTAGCGAGTGATTTTCATACCTATTACAACTCTAACAAAATGTTGATAGAAGATGAAAATTTGCGAAACGCGCGCCTGACACTCAGCTGCGCTGTTAAGCAAGTACTCGCTAACGGTTTAGCATTACTTGGCGTTGACGCGCCACAGCGTATGTAAAAAGAATGGCTTCCAGAAAAGACTTTGCTTCAAAAAAGCGCAGCCCTAAGCCCGCTCGTAAACCGAGTAACGCTAAGGCGGCGCCTGCAAAACCAGCTGCGCCGAAACTTGATAGCGTGCCTGTCGCAAACAAAAAATCTTGGAAGCTAATTTTAACCAGTCTTACCGCCCTCGGCTTGATTGGCTTATTGTTACAACAGCTAATCAATATCGACCCGAGAGAGATCCGCGAAACTGGAATTTCTGCACTGATTGAAGAAAAAATCGGTACAGAGGAAACTACGCCGGTCAGTGCCCCTAGTCTTCCTCAAAAAACGCCCACAACGGTTAAACCAACAACCGCCAAAAAGAAGACTCACTCAAACCCTGTTACTACCGCTAAAAAGAAAGATAAAGCACCCAATAATCAAGTGCCTGTCAGTGAGAAATCAACGCTTGCCATACAAAAAGAACCCTATCAGTTCTATAAATTACTGGCTGAAGATTCAGTAGAAACTGAAACTATAGAGGCCTATAAGTCGACACCAAAAACCGCAAAATTACAAAATAAAACGCTGCTACAAACGGGTTCATTTCGCCTACAAAAAGATGCAGAGCGCATGAAAGCAAGGCTCATACTCAACAATTTCCCCTCTGTCACCGTCAGTAAAACTAACTCAGACAAAGGTACCTGGTTCCGTGTTCGCACCGGCCCTTTCATTACTTTTAATACCCTCAAGTCAGCCTTGGTCAAACTTAACAAACTGAATATCACCCCGATGCAAATCCCTCTGCGTTAAATCAAATACCGCTAATAAAGGTTTTTGAACACTCTACTGCTTGAGCATCTTTGTGGTTCAACACTTTCAGCGCATCTGTTTTTTCAAACTCTCTTGAATTTACTAAATTTGTAACCATATCCTATTTAGTTCTCATCCTGAAACGGGGCCGTCGCGAGAACGGCTCAATGATTTAAAATAGGGACGACTAAATGTGGCCGCTTGGTTGTTCCAAATAACCATATCTAGTCGTACGCAGATTGATTCAGTGAGACGCTCGCAGTAGGTTTCTGTTTCTGAATGGGAACTATTCAATACTTAAATTAGGATAACAACTAGCTATGACCACTATAGTTTCAGTACGTCGAGGCGACTGCGTTGCCGTCGGCGGCGACGGCCAAGTTTCTCTTGGCAATACAGTCATGAAAGGTAGCGCCAAAAAAGTTAATGTATTGGCTAAGCATCAAGTCATTACAGGATTCGCAGGTTCAACAGCTGACGCCATCACACTGCGTGATTTATTTGAACAACAGTTAGAAAAACATCAAGGTAATATCGTCAACGCCGTTATTCATCTTGCGCGCGAGTGGCGCAGCGATAAAGTATTACGCCGTTTAGAAGCGTTAATGCTAGTGGCCAATAAAGATAAAACTTACCTATTATCAGGCACTGGTGATGTAATTGAACCTGAACATGGCGTTATTGCTATAGGTTCTGGTGGTAACTTTGCGCACGCTGCTGCAATAGCACTGACTGAAAACACAGAGCTAGAGGCTCGCGATATCGTTGAAAAAAGCCTACACATCGCTGCAGACATCTGCGTATTCACCAACCATAATCAAGTGATAGAAACGCTTGCTACTGCAGAGCCTGCTTAGGAGACCATCATGTCTAATATGACACCCCGCGAGATAGTACACGAATTAGACCGCCATATTATCGGTCAAGACTCAGCCAAACGTGCTGTCGCCATTGCATTGCGTAACCGCTGGCGCCGCATGCAGCTCGAAGAAGAGCTACGCACTGAAGTTTCTCCAAAGAATATTTTAATGATAGGCCCTACAGGTGTCGGTAAAACCGAAATCGCCAGGCGTTTAGCCAAACTAGCAAATGCGCCTTTTATCAAAATTGAAGCGACTAAATTTACTGAAGTCGGTTACGTTGGTCGCGATGTTGAAACGATTGTGCGTGATTTAGTCGACATGTCGATCAAAATGATTCGCGAACAGGAAACTAAAAAAGTGCGTTTTCGCGCTGAAGACATCGCAGAAGAGCGCTTACTCGACGCACTATTAACACCTGCTCGTGACTCTGACGCCGAATCAGACAAAACCAGCAGTGCTACTCGTCAAATTTTCCGTAAGAAATTACGAGAAGGCGATCTCGATGATAAAGAAATTGAAATTGAATTAGCTCAGGCGCCAATGGGCGTTGAAATCATGTCACCTCCTGGCATGGAAGAAATGACCAGCCAGCTACAAAACATGTTTTCAAGCATGGGCAATACTAAAAAGACCACACAGCGCCTTAAAGTCAAAGAAGCCTATAAGGCATTGATCGATGATGAAGCTGCCAAATTAGTCAAAGAAGATGACATCAAGCAAAAAGCCATTGAAGCGGTGGAGCAAAACGGTATCGTTTTCCTCGATGAAATTGATAAAGTTTGTAAACGCGCAGATGCGGGCGGATCAGGTGGTGATGTATCGCGTGAAGGCGTACAGCGTGATTTATTGCCATTGATAGAGGGCTGCACATTAAGCACCAAATACGGCATGATCAAAACAGATCACATATTGTTTATTGCATCAGGCGCCTTCCATTTAGCTAAGCCTTCTGACCTTATCCCTGAGCTACAAGGTCGCCTACCGATTCGCGTTGAACTTAACGCACTGACAAGTGATGATTTCCGCCGTATTCTGGTCGAACCAAGAGCATCACTGACTGAGCAGTACAACGCGCTATTAGCGACAGAGCAAGTTTCTATCAGCTTTACTGATGAAGGCATTGCTCGTATTGCAGAATTAGCTTTCCAAGTTAACGAGCAAACTGAAAACATTGGTGCAAGGCGCCTGCATACCATGATGGAACGCTTATTGGAGGAGCTATCTTTTACCGCCTGCGATCACCCTAACACTGAAGTATTGATAGACACGGACTATGTTAACAAGCACTTGGCTCAGCTTAGCCAAGATGAAGACCTATCTCACTATATTCTATAAGATTAGTGATGGCTCGCAACAATTGTTGCGAGCCTGATTTCAACCGAGCATATCATGAACACAACGCCTAGCAACATAAAGCTGCACAAGAAATCCAAAAGCCTTGAACTCACTTTTGAGGCGGGTAATTTTGAATTGCGAGCGGAGTATTTACGCGTTCACTCCCCCTCCGCTGAAGTAAGAGGGCACGGTGTGGGCCAAGAAACATTGCAAACTAAAAAAAAGTTTGTCGGTATTTCCAACGTAGAATTAGTGGGTAACTATGCGCTTAAAATCAGCTTTGATGATGGGCATAGCAGTGGTTTGTATATTTGGAGCTACCTTTATGATTTATCCATCAATCACGATAATTACTGGAACACTTACCTAGAGAAGCTAAAGGCTGCTGGCGAAAGCCGGGACTCTGGCCTGATCGGCCTTGGCTAATGACAAGATAAAACGGCGACGATTAAAAACAAATCAATGCTAGCCCCAAAACAGATTCCTATCTCTTTCTTTGCACGCTACAATTAGCACAATTAATTTTAAGCGACCCCACTCATGACAGATAAAAACACTACAGATTTCGGTTACAAAGAAGTTCCAAGAGATGAAAAAGTAAAACACGTCGCCGACGTCTTTCACTCTGTTGCTGCTAAATACGATGTTATGAATGATTTAATGTCTGGGGGCGTGCACCGCATCTGGAAAAAACTGACGATAGAGCAATCAGGCGCGCGCGCTGGCATGAAAATACTCGATATAGCCGGCGGAACGGGTGATTTAACCTTGCGTTTCTCGCGTATCGTTGGCAGAGAAGGTCAAGTCACCTTAGCCGATATCAATGACTCAATGCTTAAAGTAGGTCGTGATAAGCTCACTGATAAAGGCGCTGTTTCTAACATCGATTTTGTGCAGGCCAACGCTGAATGTTTGCCTTTTCCCGATAACCACTTTGATATTATCACCATTGCGTTTGGTTTGCGGAATGTGACAGACAAAGACGCGGCACTTCGATCTATGCAGCGTGTATTAAAGCCTGGCGGAAAATTAATGGTATTGGAGTTTTCAAAAACGGACAATCCAGTACTCTCCAGTATCTACGACTTTTACTCGTTCAATATTTTACCAAAACTTGGCCAAGTGATCGCAGGTGACGGTGACAGCTATCAATACTTGGCTGAATCTATCCGCATGCACCCTGATCAAGAAACATTGAAATCGATGATGCAAGACGCTGATTTAGTAAACTGCAAATACCAGAATATGACTGGTGGCGTCGTTGCACTACACACAGGGATCAAGCCTTAACATGGCTAATATGCTCAGCACTAGTGCTCTACTGATACTTGAGAGCAGCCTCAACAAACTGATCGCCACTGACAGTGTAACGGTAGCTGCGCTGGCCAAACTATCAGGTAGAGTGATTGAATTTAAAGTGACTGATGCGCCAATTCATTGTTATATTCTCCCCTATACTCAAGGAGTAGAATTACAGCAACATTACCAATCTGACGCAGATGCAACACTGACAGGCTCTCTTAAACATTTCAGAGAACTCACATTATCAGAAGATAGTAGTGAACATTTCTTTGGCAACGGTATTTCCATCTCAGGCGATACCCAGCTAGCAGCCACTTTTTCGCGCATCATGAATAATGCAAAAATTGATTGGCAAGGTATTATTGCCTGTGTCAGTGGTGATCTTGTCGCCGCGGAGCTCGCTAACCTTTTTAATCGCTCAAAGACGCAATTTAATATCACCAAAGACAGCCTAGAACTCAATATCGCCGAGTACCTACAAGAAGAGGCCCGAACACTACCTAGCCCGGTAGAAATTGAAGCCTTTATTGAAGATATTGATGGTGTGCGCTCAGCCGTTGATCGGTTTGAGGCGAGATTAAATATACTAGAACAAAGCATCCTGTCTTCTACGCCTAAATCATCACCTAAGCCAAACTAACTAAAACGGCTTAACAACTACCAAAATCAAAATAGGGATAAACAGCAGCAAAGGCAATTCGTTATAGAGACGATAATACCTGCTTGATTTACCTAATTCCCCCGATTGCATCTGCTTAACCATAGCCCCACATTTAACGTGATAGGCGATAAGTAGTGTAACAAACAGCATTTTGGCATGCAGCCAACCGCCACTAAACCCGTAGCCAAGCCATAACCAAAACCCTAAAGCTAACGTAAACAGCATCATGATACTGCTGAATGCAAAGAGTTTACGCCCCATAATTTTCAGTCGGCTAACGTCTTGGTCCAACGCATTACCGTCAACAAAGTGCACAAATATGCGCGGCAGATAAAAAACACCTGCCATCCAGCTGGTCATTGCTAATATGTGAAAAACTTTTACCCAAAGCATATAAATTTCTTACTCAATTTTTTAAGATGCGCCATTTTAGCTCAGCCAATATGACAGGTCTATTATCTAATGAGTTCCCCTTGATCATTAACATAAAAGTAAGCACACTATGGGGATACTTAATAACAACAGAGAGACCCAATGAGCCTATTTTCATCTCTAAAAGCTATGTTCAGTAGCGACAGTACTCCAGCAGCACCAAAAACGATGGAGAGCGAAGAATATAAAGGTTTTACCATTACCCCCGCACCGATGAAAGATGGGAGTCAATTTCGAGTCAACGGCACTATAACAAAGGGCGAAAAAACACATCAGTTCATCAGAGCAGATGTACTGGGATCGCCAGATGACTGCGCGCAAGAAATGCTACGTAAGTCGAGATTGATGATAGATCAAGTAGGCGAAGATATTTTTTAAGATTCAGACTTGAGCATCTAACTTGCTGCGACATACCATTAGTCGCAGCAAATTCTGAGCTTTAACGATGATTAAGCGCGTGATTCCAGCATGGCAACTGCTGGCAATACTTTGCCTTCTACAAACTCTAAGAAAGCACCACCACCGGTTGAAATATAAGAGACTTGCTCCGTAATTTCATACTTATCAACCGCCGCTAATGTATCGCCACCACCGGCTATAGAAAAACCTTTGTTACTGGCAATTGCCATTGAAATTTCTTGAGTACCATTGGCAAACTGTGGAATTTCAAATACACCAACGGGCCCATTCCAAATAATTGTTTGCGCATCTTCAAGTACAGCAGCCAGCGCCTTAGCGGATTGTGGACCTATATCCAAAATCATGTCATCTTCAGAAACATCTGCCACCGCTTTAACAGTGGCTACCGCATTTTCAGAAAACTCCTTTGCGACAACAACATCTGTAGGAATAGGAATGTCTGTTTTCGCCATTAACTCTTTGGCTAGTGGAATCAAATCATGTTCGTAAAGCGATTTACCAACAGGAAATCCCGCCGCTGCCAAGAAAGTGTTAGCGATACCACCGCCGACAATTAAACGGTCAACCTTAGTGCTTAATGAAGTTAATACTGCAAGTTTAGTTGATACTTTTGATCCACCAACAATTGCAACCATAGGCGATGCAGGCTTATCTAACGCCTGGCCTAAAGCCGTCAATTCACCGGCTAGTAATGGGCCTGCACACGCCACTTGCGCAAACTTAGCCACACCGTGAGTTGATGCTTGCGCGCGGTGCGCTGTACCAAAAGCATCCATCACATAAATATCACAAAGTGCAGCCATTTTTTTAGAAAGCACTTCATCATCCGCTTTTTCACCCGCATTAAAGCGTACGTTTTCTAGCAAAACCACTTCGCCAGCAGCAACATCAAAACCGCCATCTAACCATTCTTTTACCAGCGGCACTTCACGCTTTAACAAACCGCTTAAGTGTTCAGCAACGGGCGCTAGAGAGTATTTATCGTCATACTCGTTTTCTGTTGGGCGGCCCAAATGAGACATTAACATCACTTTAGCGCCTGCTTTTAGCGCCAGCTCAATCGTTGGTAAACAGGCTCTAATACGCGCATCTGAAGTAACTTTACCCGCTTTAACTGGGACGTTTAAATCTTCTCTGATTAGTACTCTTTTGCCAGTTAAGTCCAGCTCTGACATTTTCAAAACGCTCATAGATATACCTTTTAATTTAATTTTTTTATTCAGCCTAGAATCAGCAATTAAACACCTTTTTAGACGCCGAGAAATCACGCCGTAGCAAGGCACGAATTACTAAAACCCTTTGATGATTTAGTACCTAATTCATCTTTAGTAAATGGTTGTTCCCTTTACAACTTCCCATAAACAGAAAGCGTAACGACGCTACAGTGAGATTTATCAAGTGTAAAATAGCGTAGCACTATACTCATTGGTGAATTCAAATCTAGCATTCTTTTATAGACAGTTTATGTTCTTAATACTCGCCCCTAGCGGTTGACTGCTGATTCTAGGCTCAGCCAGTACTGGCTGACATCGACCATTCTGTTGGCAAAACCCCATTCGTTATCAAACCAGCATACAAGCTTAAGCAGGTGATCACGACTGACTCGTGTCTGCGTCCCATCAACGATCGCGGAATGTTGATCATGATTAAAATCAACCGAGGCATGAGGCTCGTTAGTAAAACCAAATACTCCTTGATAATGGTTATTCGCAGCCGATTTTAACAATTCATTTATTTGGGTCACATTGACCTTTTCAGACAACGTCAAACTCATATCCATCATCGAGACATTAATCGTCGGCACGCGAATATGCAGGCATTGAAACAGATCGGCTAATTCCGGAATAATTCTATCAATACCTTTAGCCAGCCCCGTATCTACCGGCACGATCGAGCTCATAGCACCACGCGTTAATCGCAAATCACTTTGATGGTAGCTATCGATAATTGGCTGATCATTCATCGCTGAGTGGATGGTCGTAGTCACACCCGCCACTATTTCAAACTGCGCGTGCAATATATCTAATATAGGGATAATACAGTTAGTCGTACAGGAAGCTGCAGATGCGATGCTCATGTGCCCATTGAGTAAATGGTGGTTGTACCCAAACACGATGGTTGCATCAACATCCGATTGGGCTGGATGCGAAAACAACAGTTTTTTTGCGCCTGCATCAATATGTTGCTGGGCAATAACACGCTGGTTAAATGACCCGGTACACTCAATGACCAAATCGACATTTAACGCATGCCAGGGAAGCTTGGTTGGATCCGCTTCATTGAGCACTTTTATATGATCGCCGTTGATAATTAATACATCTTCACACTGCTCAACCGGCAGCGGGAAACGTCCATGAATCGTATCATAGCGCGTGAGATAAGTGACAGTGTCTATATCAGACAACTCATTGATAGCAACGACTTGTAAAGTATCAGTTGATGGGAGCAATACTGCTCTTTCATAAATGGCGCGCAAAACACACTGGCCTATTCGACCATAACCATTAATTGCGACACGATAATTCATGAAATAACTCTCAGAGGGGAGTACAACCCCTTCTTAATACAATAAGAAGGGGTGTTTTATGCAACTCGCTATTTTTATAATAGCGCTGTTGCTTTTTCAACGACGTTATCGACAGTAAAGCCGAAGTGTTCAAACAACTCATCTGCCGGTGCTGACTCGCCAAAGCTAGTCATGCCGACGATAGCGCCATTTAGACCTACGTACTTGTACCAGTAATCAGCAATTAATGCTTCAACAGCAACACGTGCAGTCACAGCTGCTGGCAGTACTGATTCACGGTAAACTGCATCTTGAGCATCAAACACATCAGTACAAGGCATTGATACAACACGTACATTTTTACCGGTTGCACGAATCTGCGTCGCTGCTTGCATCACTAGCTCAACTTCTGAACCCGTCGCAATGAAGATAAGATCAGGCGTACCTTCACTATCAGATAGCACGTAACCGCCTTTAGCCACATCCACTAGCTGATTGGCAGTACGCGCTTGGTGAGCAAGACTTTGACGTGAGAACACCATTGACGTTGGTCCATCTTTGCGCTCAATCGCGCTTTTCCAAGCCACTGCAGATTCAACCGCATCACATGGGCGCCATGTGCTCATGTTAGGCGTGTGACGTAAGTTTGCCACTTGCTCGATTGGCTGGTGTGTAGGACCATCTTCCCCCAACCCGATAGAGTCATGGGTGTAAACATGAATAGCCTGGATTTTCATCAAGGCAGCCATGCGCAATGCATTACGTGCGTATTCCATGAACACTAAGAAAGTAGCACCGTATGGAATGAAGCCACCATGAAGTGCCATGCCGTTCATGATGCCTGACATACCAAATTCACGTACACCGTAGTTGATGTAGTTACCGGAAAAATCAGCGCCATCAATAACTTTAGCGCCCGACCATTTGGTCAAGTTTGAACCGGCTAAATCGGCAGATCCACCCAAGAACTCCGGAAGCATTGGCCCGAAGCTATTTAGAGCATTTTGAGAAGCTTTACGTGAGGCAATGGTTTCGCCTTTTATTGATAACTCAGTAATCCAAGCATCAGCCGTCTCAGAGAAATCAGCGGGTAGTTCACCGGCTAGACGACGTAGTAATTCAGCGGCTAGGTCAGGGTATACTTCGCTGTAATCCGCTAGGTGCTGATTCCAATCATTTTCAGCAATCGAACCTGCCGCCTGTGCGTTCCAGTCGGCATAGATGTCTTCAGGTACTTCAAATGGGGCATGTGACCAGCCGAGCTTTTCACGTGTTAACGCAATCTCTTCATCACCCAGTGCCGCACCGTGACAACCGGCTGTGCCCTCTTTATTAGGAGAACCAAAACCTATTATTGTTTTACAGCAAATCAGTGTTGGTTGTGTGGTATTCGCTTGCGCCGCTTCAATCGCCGCACGAATTTCCTCAGGGTTATGACCGTCAACACCGCCAATTACTTGCCATCCGTAAGCTTCAAAACGCTTCACTGTATCATCTGTGAACCACCCCTCTACTTGACCATCGATAGAGATGCCATTGTCATCCCAAAACGCGATCAACTTGCCTAAACCTAAAGTCCCAGCAAGTGAACATACTTCGTGTGAGATGCCTTCCATAAGACAGCCATCGCCCATAAAGGTATAAGTGTAGTGATTAACAATATCAAAACCTTCACGGTTAAATTGCGCGGCTAAAGTTTTCTCAGCTACTGCAAAGCCTACTGCGTTAGAAAGACCTTGACCTAGGGGTCCTGTCGTCGTTTCAACACCTGGGCAGTAACTGTATTCAGGATGGCCGGCTGTTTTAGCACCCATTTGACGGAAGTCTTTAATGTCATCAATAGACACGTCATAACCTGAAAGATGTAACAGGCTATATATCAACATAGAACCATGGCCGTTAGACAGTACGAAACGATCTCGGTCATACCAAGAAGGATTGCTTGGATTGTGCTTTAAAAAATCATTCCAAAGTACTTCAGCAATATCAGCCATTCCCATGGGTGCACCTGGGTGGCCTGATTTTGCTTTTTGTACTGCATCCATGCTTAGTGCGCGAATTGCATTTGCCAGTTCTCTGCGAGCAGACATTATTTAACTCCTGGGGTAGTGCCCCATTGTGATTTGATGATGCTAAATTTTGAAGAGCAATTTTCGCGCAGTTTGCGCTAAGCTTCAATCGCAAAACGCAAATAAAGTTCAAAGTGAGTGAAATTCACTTTTTATTGCAGAAAATTTCATATAAAAGCTGCAGATTTCCCTGCAAAAAATCTACGATAGATATAAAATACATTTTTTTAATATCAGCATTAAATTCTACACAGCCTCGATAATGTTTTTTGTAATTAATTTTTTGTGTAAATAATGTCACTTAAAGGTCCTAAGCATGAGCGAATACAACTTATTTACTTCAGAGTCTGTCTCTGAAGGTCACCCGGATAAAATTGCCGATCAGATTTCTGATGCCGTATTAGATGCGATTATCGTTAAAGATAAATATGCCCGCGTCGCCTGTGAAACCATGGTAAAAACCGGTGTTGCTATTGTCTCAGGTGAAATCACTACTAACGCTTGGGTTGATCTTGAAGATATCGTGCGTGGCGTTATTAACGATATCGGTTACACCTCATCTGACGTTGGCTTTGATGGTAACACTTGCGGCATTATCAACATTATCGGCAAACAGTCGGTTGAAATTGCACAGGGCGTTGATCGTGCAAAATCTGAAGAGCAAGGCGCTGGCGATCAGGGCTTAATGTTCGGTTATGCGTCAAATGAAACCGATGTATTGATGCCTGCACCTATCACTTATGCTCACCGTTTAATGGAACGTCAAGCTGAAGCACGTAAATCCGGTTTACTACCTTGGCTGCGCCCGGACGCAAAATCACAAGTGACTTTCCGCTATCAAGATGGCAAGCCATGTGCCGTTGATGCTGTTGTACTATCCACTCAGCACGATCCAGATATCTCTCACAGCGACCTACAAGAAGCGGTGATGGAGCTTATCATTAAACAAGTTTTACCTGAGCATTGGCTAACCAAAGACACGCAGTATCACATCAATCCAACGGGTAAATTTGTTATCGGCGGCCCTGTAGGTGATTGCGGTCTTACAGGACGTAAAATTATCGTTGATACATATGGCGGTATGGCGCGTCACGGCGGCGGTGCTTTCTCAGGTAAAGACCCTTCAAAAGTTGACCGTTCAGCGGCCTACGCAGGTCGTTATGTTGCTAAAAATATTGTTGCTGCAGGTCTTGCTGATCGCTGTGAAATTCAAATATCTTACGCTATTGGTGTTGCAGAACCGACTTCTGTTGCAATCAATACATTTGGCACAGGTAAAATCAGTGACGAAAAGATCATTCAGCTTATAAAAGCACACTTTGATCTACGCCCGAATGCCATTACGCGTATGTTAGACCTATTGCACCCTATGTACCGTGCTACTGCAGCTTACGGACACTTCGGTCGTGAGAGTGAGCAAATGACAGTCGGTGATGATACTTTCACTTCGTTCACTTGGGAGCGCGCAGATAAAGTAGCAGCGCTGCGAGCAGACGCCGGCCTATAATAAACGTACTCTCTAATATAAAGGAGCTTTTAGCTCCTTTTATGTACAGGATGTACGGTATAACGCGGTGGCATGGATGCCAAAGAGCGTATATGTACAGGATGTACGGTATAACGCGGTGGCATGGATGCCAAAGAGCACATATGTACAGGATGTACGGTATAACGCGGTAGCATGGATGCCAAAGAGCGTATATGTACAGGATGTACGATATAGCCCGGTGGCATGGATGACAAAGAGGGCATTGCTAAGTTACTGCACAAATCTCGAACATATCCCATCCCCGCCTTTGATAGGACTAGTTAGCAACTAATGCCACATCGGCACTCTTTCATAGGAACCTCCAATGCGTATCCCACGTTTTTACCAAAACATTGAGCTATGTGTAAATACCACAGTCGCTTTGGATGATAACGCAGTACAGCACGTCGCCCGAGTACTGAGAATGAAGCCCGGTGCAGATATTTGTCTCTTTAACGGCGATGGCAACGAATATACGGGCAGTTTAACGCAAGTAGAAAAGCGCAGCGTTAGTGTCTTAATCGAATCAGTGAGTAACCGATCAAGAATCAGCCCGCTAAAAATTGAAATTGGCCAGTCAATCTCCAAAGGTGATCGCATGGACTACGCCGTGCAAAAATCGACAGAGATGGGCATGCATAGTTTTAGCCCACTGCTCAGTGAGCGCGGCGAAGTTCGCTTGAAAGCAGATCGTTTATTAAAGAAACAGCAACAGTGGCAACAACTATCAATAAGCGCTTGCGAGCAATCGTTACGCACCGACATCCCCGAAATAAGAGCTGTACAACCTTTAAGTCAATGGATTAAAGAATGCGATGCCGAGCTAAAACTGGTGCTGCATCATCATAGCCTAACTCCTTTATCTGAACTATCTCCACCGGGCTCTGTCGCATTATTAATAGGCCCAGAAGGCGGTTTAAGTGAAGCGGAAGTAGAGCAGGCGATGCGTGCAGGTTTTAAGGCTGTCAGCTTCGGGCCAAGAGTATTACGCACAGAAACGGCGCCGGTTGCTGCGCAAGCTATACTGCAATATTTATGGGGTGATTTAGGCTGATTTAGATAAACACCTTGTTTCGAGGGGCTGTACCCCCATTAACCTATATACACTCATAATTTTACAGACAAACCAACGCACGAGGACAAGATATGACGCTTAAAATCGGTATAGTCATGGATCCAATTCAAACCATCAATTACAAAAAAGACAGTTCGCTTGCCATGTTATGGGCCGCTCAAGATAAAGGCTGGGACATTTGGTATATGGAGCAGCAGCATTTATATGTTGAAAATGGTATTGCTATGGCTCAAATGGCGCCATTAACTGTCGCTCGTGATCCGGAAAATTTTTATCAATTAAGCGCCGTGCAAAACCTTGAATTAGCCAGCTTAGATATTATTCTAATGCGCAAAGACCCGCCGTTTGATAACGAATTTATGTATAGCACGCACATTTTGGAAATGGCTGAGCGCTTAGGTACACTCGTCGTTAACCCTGCGCAAAAACTGCGCGATTGCAATGAAAAACTGTTTGCTACTCAATTCCCGCAGTGTTGCCCAGAGGTTCTCGTTAGCCGTGACAGTGCCCAGCTAAAAGCATTTCACGCCAAACATAAAGATGTTATTTTCAAACCACTTGATGGCATGGGCGGTACCTCCATTTTCAGAGTCCAAGAAGACGGTGTCAATTTAGGTGTGATTTTAGAAACTGTCACTAAGTACAATACTGAAATGATTATGGCGCAAAAATTCATACCGCAAATTAGCGATGGTGATAAGCGCATTTTAATGATTGATGGCGAACCTGTCCCCTACGCGCTTGCGCGTATTCCGACAAATGGCGAAACACGCGGTAACTTGGCGGTAGGAGGCCGTGCTGAAGGGCGAGAACTCAGCGATAGAGATCGTTGGATTTGTGCGCAAATTGGCCCTAAATTAAAAGAGCAGGGCTTGCTCTTTGTCGGTCTTGACGTTATTGGTGACTACCTGACAGAAATAAACGTCACTAGCCCTACGTGTATTAGAGAGCTAAACGATCAGTTTAATTTAGACATTGCAGCTGATTTAATGGATGCCGTAGCAAAGAAATGGCATGAAACCCACGCTTAAAGACCATCCTAAATACAGGAGTTTGACCTCATTTTAGGCGTAGAAAAATCGCATGGTAACGAGGCTCGATTAGTGAAAAACCATTGATGATTTAGTCCCTAATTCATCTTTAGTAAGTGGCTGTTCCCTTTACAACTTTCCCTAAAAAGAAAGCATAACGACGTTACGATGCGATTTAGCAAGTCTAAAGTAATGAAGTGTATTCGCTAGCGACGATAATACTAAGAACAACAATACGTTGGTTTAAGCACAACCGGTCAACTGCCGATTTTAGGATAATTACAGATGCCAAACAGCAACAAAAGAGTGCGCTTTCGCTATGCGTTTATATTCGCTATAGCCGCGCATGCTGTTGGCATTTTTGCTATTGGTTTTAGCCAAAGCAACCATCACAAATCCTCGTCAATCGAGGTTACCCTGGCACAGTTCGAAACATCCAAACCAGATAAAGAAACGCATTTTTTTGCCGATATCAATCAACAGGGCAGTGGCGAATCAGAACACATTAAGCGACTTAATGAAGTACAGCTCAGCGCATTGGAAAACCCCAAGGACGCACAATCACCAGAACAACAAGAGAATTTAGATAAAATCGAGAAAACTAAGGCTAAGCAAGAACCGACAAAAGAAATTTCAAAATTTGACCTCATCATTAGTCATAACTCTAGTCATCAAAATCTCTTAAATAAAGAACTACAACTCAAGGATGATGTCGCTAAAAAGGAACAAGATCTGTCCTTGTCAGAACAAATTGTCGCTTTGCATTCTCAGATTACCTTACGAAGTCAATTATTGGCTAAAAGCCCTATCACACGTACCATAACCACTATGTCAACAAAATCACACCAAGACGCTGCCTACCTCGATAATTGGCGAAAACGTATTGTATCTGTCGGAAATATTCATTACCCTACTGCTGCAAATGAGCAAAAAATTTACGGTAGAGTGAGGCTATTAATTGCCATGCGAGCTGATGGGCAAGTGAAGTCTATTGAAATTCTCGAATCTTCCGGCAAAAGAATATTAGACAGTAGTGCCATAAAGATTATTCATCTCGCTGCGCCTTTTGCCCCTTTTTCTCCTCAAATGCGTCGCAATACTGATATTCTTGAAATAATACGTACGATTGAATTTGAGAAAAGGACATTAATATACTAAACCTAAAGGGTTAGGTTTATTTATAGTGACGAATAATAATTTTTCACATGGAAACTTTTAGCAGAGCAAGATGAATACATCAAGCGTTAGCTTAAAAAACAATTTCATCATCTCTATGCCGGCACTTAGAGACGAGGAGTATCGAAATACGTTGATATATATTTGCCACCAAGGCGAGTATGGCTCAATGGGTATTATAATCAATCAAGAATACCCCATGGATTTAAAAACCATGTTGGGCCATCTTAACATTGAATCTAATCAATCTATCCTAAATCAACCTGTCTACTGCGGTGGCGATGTCCAAAACGATCGCGGTTTCATATTGCACCCCTACGACCCTGCAGATAAGTGGTTGTCGAGTTATCAAGTCAGTGATGAGTTGAACTTAACTTCCTCTGTGGATATTTTAGAGGCCATGGCGATAGGTTCTGGTCCGACTTCCTCCCATATTGCACTTGGCTATATAGGTTGGGGGCCCGGGGAGTTAGAGACTGAGTTTATTAACAATCTGTGGTTAAATTGCACGGTAAATTTAGATATAATCTTTGCCGTTGCAGCCGTCGATAAAATGCAAGCTGCAGCGACTTCAATAGGCGTAAAACTAGATTCACTCACGAGTCACAGCGGTAAAGCGTAACACTCTCACTGCTGTGCTGTGCTACATTAACCAACCCCAGCTGGTAGATACCCCATTCATGACTACACAATCACAGCAAGTGCTCGGCTTCGACTTTGGCACTAAGCGTATCGGGGTGGCTAGCGGTCAGAGCCTTACCCAATCCACTACCGAATTACCCCCTATAAAAGCCAGTGATGGCACCCCTAATTGGCAACATTTAGACGCATTACTGAATGAATGGCAGCCCCAAGCATTAGTGGTAGGAATCCCGCTCAATATGGATAACAGTATTAGCGAAATGTCACGCAGGGCCAGACGCTTCGCCAATCGTATTCAAGATAGATACCAACTACCCTGCTTTATTATTGATGAGCGCCTCTCTACTTTAGAAGCCAAAGAAATTCACTACGCGCGTGGCGGCTCCAATAATTTTCGAGAAGAGTCCGTCGATGGAATTGCCGCACAACTCATTTTACAGAGCTGGTTCAACTGCGATATACGCATCCCCAGCCACAGCCGTTTGGAAGATCACTATGTCACCAACCCAGCATAATGTCGATTTTTTATTAGTGCAGATGACAGAATCACTGCGTAAATTAATTAGTGACAAAAACATCGAAAAGCCACTGTTTGTCGGCATTCGATCGGGCGGAATTTGGATCGCGCAAAAGCTTCACCAAAGTTTAGCCATTGCAGAACCAATGGGCACTTTAGACATTAGTTTTTATCGGGATGATTTTACCCGCGTTGGACTAGACCCAAAAGTACAGCCTTCTAATTTGCCGAACTCCACCCAAGATAGGCATATCATTTTGGTTGATGATGTTATCCAGTCGGGTCGTACGATACGTGCAGCTCTCAACGAGCTATTTGACTATGGGCGCCCCGCTTCCGTTAGCTTAGTAACATTGATTGATTTAGGTTCCCGCGAGCTCCCAATCAGTGCGGACATCGTCGGTAGCAGTTTATCTCTAGCGCCAAATCAGCACATCAAATTAATCGGCCCAGAGCCATTGTCACTCGAAATAAGCCAGCGCTAACGCTCGGAGAGACCATGATAGAATCTATAGACCACAATAGCTCGCAACTTAATGCTGACGGTCAATTAAAGCACTTTTTGACCACTCAAGAACTACCCGTGAATATACTTAATGAAATACTAGATACCGCGGGCTCTTTTTTGGACATGAGTTCGCAGCAAGTTAAAAAAGTGCCACTGCTGCGCGGCAAAACGGTAGTGAACTTATTCTTTGAGCCCAGCACCCGTACCTCTAGCACCTTTGAGCTAGCCGCGACTAGACTCTCTGCAGACGTGTTAAATCTGAATATTAGCACCTCTTCGGCCTCTAAAGGCGAGTCTCTCAAAGATACCTTAATGACTCTTGAAGCCATGCACGCTGACATGTTTGTGGTACGCCACCCCGATAGCGGCGCGGCGCATTTTATTGCCAATCAAGTCACGCCAAATATCGCCGTCATTAACGCAGGCGATGGCCGTCACGCTCACCCCACTCAAGCGATGCTTGACATGCTCACTATCAAACGCTGCAAAGGTAAATTTGAAGGCTTAGTAGTGGCTATTGTCGGTGATATTTTACACTCGCGCGTGGCACGCTCACAGATACATGCACTGCTGACTTTAGGTGTCGCTGAAATTCGCGTGATCGCACCCAATACCTTATTACCAAAAGATATTGAAATGATGGGCGTAAAAGTTTACACCAATTTTGATCAAGGCATCAAAGACTGCGACGTCGTTGGCATGTTGCGCCTTCAAAGAGAGAGAATGAACAGCGCACTACTGCCAAGCGAGTCTGAATTTTTCAAACTTTACGGTTTAAACACACAGCGTCTAAAATTGGCAAAACCGGATGCAATTGTAATGCACCCAGGACCGATCAACCGCGGTGTGGAAATAGAATCAGCCGTTGCCGATGGCCCACAATCAACCATCTTGCAGCAAGTGACTAACGGTATTGCAGTGCGAATGGCCGTGATGTCAATGGCGATTACCGGACAGCTTGGCGCTTCTAAAACGTCTCAAATTCCACCGCAACAACACCAACCAAGTGTCTAGGGGAAGATCATGATTAAAATTACCAACGGTCGTCTGATAGACCCTGCTAATGAAATAGATACAATCACTGATATCTACATCGAAGATGGGAAAATAGCCGCCATCGGTGAACGGCCTGCAGGCGCACAAATAATACGAGATATCGATGCTTCAGACCAAGTCATCTGCCCAGGTATCGTCGATTTATGTGCGCATTTACGAGAGCCTGGTCAAACGCAAAAAGCCACGATCGCCAGTGAAACAGCGGCAGCAGCAGCAGCGGGCATAACAACTTTAGTTTGCCCACCGACCACATCCCCAATCATCGATAACACCGCAGTCGCTGAGCTTATTCAAGATCGTGCGAAAGCAGCCGCAAAGGCCAACGTGCTACCTATTGGCGCACTCACTTTAGAGTTAAAAGGTCAAAAACTCGCCCCTATGGCTGCGCTTAAACAATCAGGCTGTGTGGCTTTTTCTAACAATCGCGCAACCATTAGTGATTCACAAGCACTGTTACGCTGCTTAGAATACGCCGCCACCCACGATTTTCTGGTGATTTTTAACCCACAAGATAACTCTTTAGTGGCTAATGGGGTGATGCATGAAGGCGCAACCTCTTCAGACATGGGCCTAGTGGGTATTCCTGAATCAGCGGAGACTGTTGAGGTTGCTCGTGCTCTCATCCTAATCGAACAATCAGGTGTACGCGCCCACTTTGGGCAGCTAAGCTGTGAGCGCTCCATAAAACTTATTGGCATTGCACGTGCCAACGGCTTCCAAGTATCGGCTGATGTTGCTATGCACCATCTATTTTTCACCGATGAAAATACCCGCGGTTTTAACAGCATGTTCCACGTACAGCCCCCACTTCGTAGCCAGTTAGATCGCGCAGGTCTGATTCACGCACTGGTTATCGATGGCCTACAGGCGATTTGCTCTGATCACCAGCCACATGAAGCAGCCGCTAAACAGGCACCTTTTGCTGCTACTGAAGCGGGGATGTCAACACTAGAGACACTGTTGCCAATGGGTCTGCAACTGGTTGAGCAAGGCTTGATCGATCTAAGTCAACTGATTGAAAAACTCACTTGTGCTCCAGCCAAAATCCTCGGTATTAATGCAGGGTCACTCGAAGTCGGCGCAACAGCTGACGTCACTATTTTCGATCCGCAAGCTCAGTGGTTAGTCGATGAAAACTCACTGGTATCTGCCGGTAAAAACTCCGTGTTTATAGGCTCTGAACTCAAAGGAAAAGTGATGCATACACTGGTGGCCGGAGAAGTGGTTTTTAGCCATTAATTTTCTGGGTAACCCTATTGTCGCTAAACAACTGGATACTTCATTCAAGGATTGAAATATTGATCGGCGATGCTCAAAGAAAGAGAGCAGAGCCGATTGAGTTTAAATGCTTTTAGATAGGTATTTAGCAGGCGTTGAGCTGAGCAATAATAATTGAGTATTACCTGTCATTTTTGCCTTAAAGCCACCGATTTTAAAACTTAAGATCAAATGGCGCTCTTACAACACCATCTTTGATAATGAAGGCGCTAAGGTCACGTTTGAAGCAGCCGCTGAAGCGCCCAACGCAACAGTTATTGGCCCTGATGCTGCCGTAAAAACGCTATCAAAACTCTCGGGACCGAGTAATACAGTACCGCTCTGACGCTTACAGCTGTCTAAGATAGCTTCAATCAACTGCGACGAGACTACCCCTCCGATAAAAATCGCCTCCGTGTCTACAGTACAGTTAACGATATCAATAGCTCTCTCCAAATAAATGGCATTGGTCTCTATCCAAGCTAGCACTTGTGGATCATCTTTCTCAAACAAGCTCTCAACGGTTTCAATTGAGCGGGCATCTTCAGGGGACAAACCCAAGTGCTCACAGAGCGCATACATCGATAAATAGCGCTCTAAACAACCTTGTTTTCCACAGAAACAAGGCTTGCCTCTATGCTCTACGACTATGTGACCGATCTCACCTGCGTTGCCTTTATGGCCATTATAAATATTCCCCTCCAGCATAAAACCAGCGCCAAACCCTAAACCAAAGTGCAATAATGCAAAACTCTTTAAATTTTTACCTTTACCGTAGAAATACTCACCGAGCGCCGCAGCTGAAGCGTCATTCTCCAAGGTTATTTTCAAGCCGGTTTGATCACTGAGCAAAGCTATATTTTCGCTCGATCCGAACTCAGCAAAAGCCGTTAATTCTCGCTGTCCGCTAATATTTAAAGACGCTTTATTTTGTATGACCTTTTTGTCATCAGATTCATCGGCAAAAGGACCGGGAGCTGCAACGCCAATCCCCAGCACTTTACCCGCCTGAACAGGACATGCCGATCTGAATTCTTCAACTAACTCAATCAACGCCATGTTAGTATCATCTAAACTGCGTTTTTTAAGCCAACGCGAGGCATTCCAAATTTGCTTACCTGCTAAATCACAGGCCACGACAGTAATATTAAACTGACCCACTTGTACCCCTAAGCTAAACGCTTTGCCAGGACACCACTGCACCAACATTCCAGGATTACCACGCCCTTTCTTTTCGCCTGCTAACAGCGCAACAATTCCCTCATCCGCTAACTCGCCAACAATATTTTGCACTGTCTGTCGCGACAATTGCGTCTGGGCGGCAATGGAAGTTCTTGAAACAGGTCCTTGCAGGCGAATTATTTCAAGCACAACAGAATGATTATGCGTTTTAGCGCGCAGTAAATTTGTACCTTTTGTGCGAAACATTAGATCTAGCCTATTTAAAACCTAAAGCATAACCCTCCTCATCGTGGTAATAGCCACTATCCGGGGGGGATGACTCGGTATTTGTTAAATAATTTGCGCACTATATCACGATTAAAATAGCGCGCAGGAGTTTAAGATTCACTCAGACTCATTACTCGTTAAATTCGTTGCTTAAAAATAAATTTACAGTCTGATATTTATCAAAACTGGAGCTTAAACGCTTATTTATTCATCACATTAACGGGTATTTTTAACACCATTACTGCATCAAACACAGACACTATAAAGCGGGATGAGCTTATTGATTCTCTTACTAGTTATCTCAGCATTAGCCCGAGTTTCAAACGAAACCTACGCATTAACACTTAACGCATTCTTAGTCATCGAGCCGCAAGCAACACAAAAAGATATCACGCTAAAAGCGACAAAGACAAGTACCGAAACCCAAAGAACTTATCGCTTAGCTCGTGGTAACTTAGATAATTTTATTTATTAAATCAAATTGACATAATAAATAAATTAAGCATAATAGCCCTTCGATATACAAAAAACTCGCAATAAAAATAAACGTTTTACCTCGAGGAGAATATCAAATCATGAAATTAAAAAAATTCTTAGTGAGCTCAGCAATCGTTACGCTCGCTAGTGCCATTCACACAACAGCTTTAGCAGAAACGACATTAAAAGCTCTGTTTATGAGCCAAGCGGCTTACAGCGAAGACAATGTTAAGTCTATGACAGCGGCCTTTGAAAAGAACAATCCTGACGTTAAAGTAAACTTGGAGTTTGTTCCTTATGATGCCCTGCACAGTAAAATTGTTGCGGCATCTGGCGCCGGTGCTCAAGGCTACGATGTGGTTTTGTTTGATGTCATTTGGCCGGCCGAATTTGCTAAACGCGGATTTTTAAAGGACGTTAGCGATCGTATACCAGCAGATTACAGCGATAAAATATTTGACGGCGCTTGGACCACCGTTGAATATGCTGGAAAGCGCTACGGTATGCCTTGGATCTTAGATACTAAGTACCTTTTTTATAACAAAGAAATGCTGACTAAAGCCGGTATTGAAACACCACCAGCAACTTGGAA
>Ga0209291_1000281_pt1 | contig 50464 bp, 50 predicted proteins | sample GOMGulsemesocosm_FD_184633 | JGI IMG/M metagenome (GOLD analysis project Ga0209291, IMG submission 184633) | Methane-oxidizing microbial communities from mesocosms in the Gulf of Mexico - GOM9B Gulf of Mexico (SPAdes) (version 2) | ecosystem: Environmental > Aquatic > Marine > Cold seeps...
TAATCTTAATTGATTACCCACATTTCTTTACACCAAATGGTGATGGAATTAATGACACATGGGCAATTATTGGTCAGGAAGGAATACCAATTTCTCAGATTTATATCTTTGATCGTTTTGGTAAGTTGTTAAAACAATTAGATCCTGATGGAGAAGGTTGGGATGGTACTTATAATGGAAGTCAACTGCCAGCAACGGATTACTGGTTTAAGATTATCTATATAGAAGGAGCAGACAGCACTCAAAAGGAGTATAAAGCCCACTTTACCATAAAGAGATAAACAATTTAATTAAATAGTTAAAAAGGCTTCACATTGTGAGGCCTTTTTTATTGGTTACTAACCCAAAATAAAATTTGTGAATCTCTATATAATTTATGATATAACGATATTTAAAAATTAGTGAGATGTCTTAAAAGCAAAAAGGCTACCTTTTCAGGTAGCCTTTTTTTATAAAATAAATTAAAATCTATTTGTGTTTTTCCATGAACTCTTCAGACTTTATAACCATTTGTTTACTTCCTGTGTGAAAAGGAATACGTTGGTGTAATTCTGTAGGAACTATGTCCATAACTCTTGTAAACCCATCACTAGCTTTTCCACCTGCTTGTTCAGCGATGAAGGCCATAGGGTTACATTCATAAAGTAAACGTAATTTTCCGTTAGGAGCAGTTTTACTTCTTGGGTAAATATAAATACCACCTTTTAATAAGTTTCTATGGAAGTCAGCTACTAATGATCCAATATATCTTGCAGTATATGGTCTGTCACCTTCTTCTTCTTTACAGTAGTCTAGATATGCTTGCATTCCTTTTCCAAAATGTGCATAATAGCCTTCGCTTATTGAATAAATTTTACCTGTTTCCTTAATTTTCATATTTGGATGTGACAAGTAAAAAGTACCAATAGCAGGGTTTAAAGTAAATCCATTAACACCATCACCAGTTGTAAAAACCATCATAGTTGAAGTCCCGTATGCAACATATCCTGCAGCAACTTGTTTACTTCCTGGTTGTAAAAAATCTTCAATTGTTACAGGAGTTCCAGCTGGAGTAACTCTTCGGTATATAGAAAAAATTGTTCCTACAGAAACATTAACATCAATGTTAGACGAACCATCTAATGGGTCCATCATTAACACATAGCTATTTTCATTCTTTTTATTACTTCCTTCAACTATTACGAAATCATCTTCTTCTTCAGAAGCTATTCCACAAACAATTTCTCTGTTGATTAAAGTCTCTTTAAAAATATCATTTGCATAGACATCAAGCTTTTGTTGCGCCTCACCTTGAACATTAATTTCTCCAGCTGCTCCTGTAATATCGACCAATCCAGCTTTTCTGATTTCATGGTTAACAACTTTTGCAGCTAGTCTGATTGAATTAATTAACCTTGAAAGTTCACCAGAGGTATATTTAAAACTCTGTTGGTTTTCTATAATAAATTCACCTAATGTTTTGTGTTTATTTGTCATAAGTAGTTGTGTGTCTTATTTATTGCAAAACTACATAAATTATTTGTTTTTATGAGTAACATATTAATAGACTAAACAATAGAAAACTAACAAAAAATAGTACTTTAGTTAGCTGATTGGTTTGTTATAGATATTTTGTTAAATACAGAACGCTGATTAGGATTGTAAAAGTTATAAATATAACTTTGTGTGAAATTATTAAAAACTGAATTAAAGAATGTCTTTTAAAATAAGAGTTGCTCGTAAAGAGGATTTCCCGGAAGTATTAAAACTAATTAAGGAGTTGGCGGATTTTGAAAATGAGCCTAATGCAGTACAAGTTACTGTTGCAGATTTAGAAAATGACTACGAGAATAAATTATTTAGTTGTTTGGTTGCAGAATTTGAAAATACTATTGTAGGGATTGCATTGTATTATAACCGATATTCTACCTGGAAAGGAAAAACGATTCATTTAGAAGATTTAATGGTAACTGAAAGTCAAAGAGGAAAAGGAATAGGAAAAGCCTTGTTAAGTGAAGTGGTTTCAATTGCTAAAGCAGATAAATTAAGAAGAGTTGAGTGGAATGTGTTGGATTGGAATACACCGGCAATAGATTTTTATAAAAGTGTTGGAGCAACAGTTTTTAATAATTGGTTGGTTGTACAATTAGATGAAAAAGGAATAAATAATTATTAAGAATGCAAGTATTTAAGTTTGGTGGCGCTTCAGTGAAAAATGCTGAAGGAGTAAGAAATGTAGCCAAGGTATTACAGGAAGTAGGATATCAAGAAACCTTAGTGGTTGTATCGGCAATGGGTAAAACTACTAATAAATTAGAGTTAGTAGTAAAAGCGTATTTTGAAGAAAAATCAAAACCGCAAGAACACATTCAGGACATTATTACGTGTCATGAAGAAGTTTTATTTGAATTGTTTCCGAATAAACAGCACTTGATTTATAAAACGGTAACGGATTTATTTAACGAGTTAATTGGTTTTTTAAACTGGAATAAATCCCCTAATTATAGTTTTGTATATGATCAAGTAGTAGGTTATGGGGAGTTGATTTCAACATCTATAATCGCTGCTTATTTAAATGAAATAAATATTAAGAGTAACTGGTTAGACATTAGATCAGTAATTAAAACCAACAACTCTTATCGTGATGCAAAAGTAAACTGGGAGCTTACAAAGCAAAATGTTGCCAATCATATTAAAAAATCGCCACTATATATTACTCAAGGGTTTTTAGGTTCTGACGCAAATAATTTTACAACTACATTAGGTAGGGAAGGGAGTGATTATACAGCTGCAATATTAGCCTATTGTTTAAACGCAGTTAGTGTGACTATATGGAAAGATGTCCCTGGAGTTTTAAATGCAGACCCTAGGTACTTTAACGAAACACAATTGTTGCATCAAATATCCTATGAAGAGGCAATAGAATTAGCTTTTTATGGGGCTTCTGTAATTCACCCTAAAACATTACAACCGCTACAACGTAAGGAGATTTCATTATATGTTAAGTCGTTTTTAAACCCATTAGATAAGGGAACTTGTGTAAGTAAAGGGAAACAATTAGAACCTTTTGTTCCGTGTTTTATAGTAAAGAAAAATCAAATTTTAATTTCGTTATCATCCTTAGATTTTTCATTTATTGTAGAAGAAAATATAAGCGAAATATTTGCCTTATTACATCAATATAAATTGAAAGTTGATGTCATTCAAAATTCAGCAATTAGCTTTTCAGTTTGTGTAAATGACACCTATAAAAATATAGCGGAATTACTTCAAATATTACGCTCAAAGTTTAAAGTTTCGTGTAGTGAAAATGTGTCATTATACACCATAAGGCATAATAACCCTGAAGCATTTGAAAAGATAGCTAACGGAAAAGAAGTGCTATTGAAACAAGAAAAAGACAATACGGTACAGTTAATCACAAGTAATTAAAGGTACAAAAATGTTTATTTTGACTACATTTGATACTTAGTCAAGAAAAACAATGGGATTAGTAACATCAAAAGAATTAGCCAAAGCAATAAACCTAGATAAATTTGGATTTATAGGCACTTTTATTGGTTGGGTTTTGATGAAAACTCTTAGAATTGACAAGATAAATGATGTTTATAATAAGCATAAGCATTTAAATGCACTGGACTTTTTAAATGCATTGTTAAGCGATCTACAAATTAAATATGAAATCCCTGAAGAAGATTTAAAAAGAATACCAAAAGAGGGAGCTTTCGTGACTGTTTCCAATCATCCTTTAGGTGGAATTGATGGGGTGTTGTTACTAAAAATAATTTTAGAACAACGTAGTGACTATAAAATTATCGCAAATTTTTTATTACATAGGATTTTACCTATGAAACCATATATAATGGCTGTTAATCCTTTTGAAAATAGAAAGGATGTAAAGTCTAGTGTTGGTGGATTTAAACAAGCGATAACACATTTAAGGTCAGGAGCCCCGTTAGGAGTGTTCCCTGCAGGAGAAGTGTCCACGAAAAAAGTAGATGATTTAGTTGTCGATAAGCAATGGGAACCGGCTGCAATGAAATTGATTCAGAGGGCACAAGTCCCAATATTGCCAATATATTTTCACGCTAAAAATAGTAGTTTTTTTTATAAGTTATCTAATATAAGTGATACCCTAAGGTCTGCTAAATTACCATCAGAACCTTTAAGTCAGAAAAATAGAGTTGTAAAAATTCGTGTCGGGAAACCCATTCTTGTAAAAGATCAAAAAGAATATTCAGATTTAGCGGAGTTTACCAGTTTCTTGAGAAAGAAGACCTATATGCTAGCTAATCCATATGAAAAAGATCCTGTATCATTAAAAGATGCTGCAACGTCAACCATAAAAAAAACAATAACTCCAACGTCTACACCAAAAAAAATAGCCACATCAGTAAGTTCAGAATTGATAGAACAAGAGGTTGATAATTTAAGGGGATATGATTGTAGATTATTGGAGAGTAAAAATTACGAAGTGTTTTTAGTTTCGGCCGATAAAATCCCTAATATTTTAAAAGAATTAGGAAGGCTTAGAGAGATTACTTTTAGAGAAATAGGTGAAGGAACCAATAAAGCAATTGATTTAGATTCATGTGATAGTTATTACCATCACATGTTTTTATGGGATAATGCTGCAAAAAAAATTGCCGGTGCTTATCGTATGGGTTTAGGGTCACGAATATTTGCTAAATATGGTATTGACGGATTCTATTTACAAGATTTATTTAGGTTTGAACCAGAATTATATGGTATGATGAGTGAGTCTATTGAAATGGGGCGTGCATTTATTATAAAAGAATACCAACAAAAACCGATGCCATTGTTTCTGTTATGGAAAGGTATTATACATACAACACTTCGCTTTCCTGAGCACAAATATTTAATAGGCGGGGTTAGTATTAGTAACCAATTTTCGTCTTTCTCAAAATCATTGATGATTGAGTTTATGAAATCACATTATTATGACCCCTATGTGGCGCAATATATCCGACCTAAAAAAGAATTTAAAGTACAGTTAAAAGATACTGATAAGGATTTTGTTTTTGATGAAACAAAAGCCGATTTAAATAAGTTTGATCGAGTTATTGATGAGTTAGAACCAGGGCTAAGAATTCCAGTACTGCTAAAAAAATACATTAAACAAAATGCAAAGGTTATCGCATTTAATGTTGATCCGCTATTCAATAATGCGATTGATGGTTTAATGTATATTAAAATTGCTGATATTCCACAAAGTACAATGCGTCCAGTTATGGAAGAGTTTCAAGCGGAATTGGAACGAAAATCAGAAGGGAACGAGAAATAACTTACGAATAAACTAGCTATAAGTTCAATTGCCAAAAAGCAACATCTACCCATTGGTCAAACTTCTTACCTACTTTAGAAAAATGGCCTACTTTTTTGAAACCAAATTTTTCATGAAATTGTATACTTGGCTCGTTAGGTAATGATATACCACCAATAATAGTTTTATAGTCTTTTACTTTTAGTTGTTTAATTAATTCAAGGTATAACTTTGTGCCTATGTGTTTTCCTTGAGCAATATTTTTGGTGTAAACAGTGCTTTCTACAGTATGATTGTAAGCAGGTTTTTGTCGCCATTTACTAGCATATGCGTAACCTAATATTTCATTGTTTTCGACATACACCAAAAAAGGAAACTCATTAGAAATCCTTTCTACTTTTTTAGAATATTGTTCAATAGATAATGGAATAATGTCAAATGTTACAATTGTATTTTTAACATGATAATTATATATAGGAAGAATTTCTGAAATATCGGATGTTTTTATTTGACGAATCATTTTTAATATTCCTTTAAATAGGTTGTTACAAATTACTTTCAACAAAGTTTTTACAATATTCTTTTATTTCATCTCTAGCTTTGGTAAAAGCTGCATGGGTATCTTCCATACTTCCTTCAATTTTTGACGGATCAAAAAAGTTATGATGTAATCGGATTGCATTTTTACTAGGTATAAACGGACAGTTTTCATTGGCATGATCGCAAACGGTAATGATATAGTCAAACTCTACAGTGTTGTACTCAGTTACTAAGTTTGAAGAGTGTTCGGAAATATCAATTCCATCTTCACTCATTATAGCTATAGCTTTTGGGTTTACTCCATGTGTTTCAATTCCGGCGCTATAAATTTTAGCATTACCCATGGCATAATGATTTAAATATCCGTGAGCCATTTGGCTACGGCAAGAGTTTCCTGTACAAAGTACTAATATGTTTTTCATGTTTATTAAATGATTTTTCCTATTTTGTATATATAAGGAATATTTTTTTTTGGTGAAATATCAAGCTATTTTTTCCGAGGGTGGATTAACAACATCCAGAGCTAGGTGAACAACTTGAAATTGTTTCTTTAGGTTCTTCAGGAAGTCCGCATAATTCTTTTGCTTTACAATCAGTTTTTGTCACTCCTAATTTAATAATCAAATTAGAATCTCGTATTTCGAAATCGTTAACAAATAATTGTGCGGTATGAAAAGTAGCGTTTCCATATTCAAATTTCACTTCTGCATCAGCAACAAATGTTTTCATTTTACCAACTTTTTTAAGTATAGCTAATGCTTTAAACGTTGACATAAATTCGGTTTTCCCTAATTCTGACGGACTTTCCCATAATTGAATGATTGTTTCTTTCCAGGAATCAGTTTGGGTCCCACAATCTACGGAATCCACAGTTAGGTGTTTTACTTCAGTGATATGGTAATTGGCAGCTACTAATAGGTTAGGTGCATATTCAAATAATAAGCTTTTATCTTGATGGTTTTGTAATACGTCTAATAATTCTTGAGTATTCATAGCGTGTAAATTTTTAGGTGTTATTGTTGTTAACAACAGTTTTGTTTTGTGGTATTAAAAAAGAAGTCCAATTGATTTTTTACGATATTCCATTGCTTTATATTTATACAATAGCACATTTTTTTTCCTTCAATTTCCCCTTGAATCAGGTCTATTTTTTTAAGTTCTTTTAAATGCTGTGAAATGGTTGCTTGCGCTAAACCAATTTCTTCAACAATATCATTACAAATACATGATTGCTGTTTGCTAATGTATTGCAATATGGCTATCCTAGCAGGATGGCCTAATACTTTAAAAATAACAGCAAGGTTATTCTGTGAGCTGGTAAAAATTTGTGACTTTGTAATACCCATAGTTGTATTTGTATATTGCAATATTACGATAATAAATTGAAATAAAAAAACTCATGCAATTAAGTATGAGTTTTAGGTGATTAAAACCAACCTTTTTGATTAACCTGATACATTTCTATGAATTCTTCGTCTGACTTTGTTAAGTAGATGATTCCTTCGATGAAACCAATTAAACTAGGCACACTACCGCAGGTTATAAGAGCAAGTACTAACATAATTATTCCTTCTTTAGTGTATCCTAACACAAATTTATGTATTCCTAGAGCACCAAATAAGATTCCAAGTATTCCTGCGATAACTCTTTTGCTTTCTTGATTTAAATTAGATTGTTTTATTGTATTTCCATTTTCGTCTACTATTTCCATGTTAGTTTTTTTATAAGTGTCATGCTAATTTACTAAAAAAAAAGCTATTGATATTGTGAGTAATCGGTTTTATATACTGATAATCGAATGAGTATTTAATTGCGAAGTTTGTAAGCTAATAATTTATTTTAAAAGTATATATTTACTTTTAACTAATCTTAAAAAAACAAAATAAAAATGAATTGGTATTTAAAAGTATTAAAACAGTACGCAGATTTTTCTGGAAGAGCAAGACGTAAAGAATATTGGATGTATACATTGTTCAATGCATTATTTGCGGTCGCTGCAATGGTGATTGATAATATTTTAGGACTTTCATTTGAAATTCAAGGTCAAAGCATGGGATATGGATATGTATATTTGTTATATATATTAGTCGTTTTAATTCCTGGTTTGGCAGTAGCTGTTAGAAGGTTGCATGATGTAGGAAAAAGTGGATGGTTTTTCTTAATTGCGTTAATTCCATTAATCGGAGGAATATGGCTTCTAATTTTATTCTGTACAGATGGTGATTCTCAACCAAACAAATGGGGAGATAATCCAAAAACAGGAGGAGACGAAATAAACGAAATAGGAGTAGCTTAATAAACTCGATTATAATAAAAAATGCCGCTATTATTAGCGGCATTTTTTATTTAAAAGCTTTGTCTATGGGTTCCCATAGTTCTATTTTATTTCCTTCAGGATCTAAGATCCATCCAAATTTCCCATATTCAAATTCTTGTATTTCTCCAACAATAGTAACACCTTCCTCTTTTAAGGTTGCTAAGAGTTCTTTTAGGTCATGAACTCTAAAATTCATCATAAAATCTTTCTTACTAGGCTCAAAATAAGTAGTGTCTTTTTTAAAAGGACTCCATTGGGTGCTAGCGTCATTACCTTGTTTGTCTTGCCACCAAAAGGTACAACCATAGTCATCCGTATTTAATCCTAGATGGTCTTTGTACCAATTTTTAGTAGCTGTAGGGTCATCTGATTTGAAAAATATTCCACCAATTCCTGTTACTCTTTTTTTCATTAAATTCGGTTTTTTGATTTGTATAAAAATAAGAAATCAAAGGTGTTTTTCAAAACAAATACTATTTTTAACGCCCTTGTACTGACCGTAATTCTGAATTATTTGATATTGATTTTTCTTATATAATGCAACAGCTCCTAATAATACAGTTCCTGTTTCTAAAATACATTTTGTGTATTTCAATTCTTTAGCCCATGACTCCAATGCAAGTAAAATTTTTGTTCCAGTACCTTGTCCTCTTCCTTCTATAGAAACATACATTCTTTTTATCTCCATTGTTTCAGAATTAATTTTTTTGATAGCTCCACAGCCAATAGGAATATCATTATGATAGGCTATGATGACATATTTTAAGGTGTCAATATTGTTAAATTGATTATAGAATGAATGATCGTCGCCGTCTTTAACTTTTAAATAAGCATCAAGATGTTGCACAAGCTTGATAAAATCAATATTAGTATAATTAGTTCTTTTTACTGTAATCATTTTAGTTAAAATGAAGCTTAATTTTGTTTACAATGGTTTGCGCTAACTTTATTTTGGATTCTATAGTCCATCCAGCGACATGGGGTGATAATATTACATTTTCTGAATTGATTAAGTATTCAAATGCTTCTGGTAAAATGTCGTTTTCAAATAAATTTTCAAAAGATGTTTTTTCATATTCCAATACATCTAATCCTGCGCCAAGTATTTTTTTATTTTTCAAAGCAAGTGCTAAATCTGAAGTAACTACAGCAGAACCACGAGCGGTATTTAGCAACCAAAAAGATTTTGAAAAACTCGCGATAAAATCATGGTTAACCATATTGTGAGATAAGGTATTGAATGGAGTGTGTAAACTTAATACATCAGCTTTTTCTTGCAGTTCTTCTAAGCTTACCTGAGTGCAGTTTTCGTCACCAACATTATTTTTAATGTCATAACAAATTACGTCCACATCAAAACCTCTAAGTTTTTTAGCAAATGATTTACCCATATTGCCATAGCCAATTAATCCAATAGTTTTTCCGTCTAACTCTATACCTCTATTTGCTTCACGTAACCATTTTCCATTTCGAATCTCGGTATCAGCTTTATTTAATTTGTTGAAAAGAGAAAGTAGCATACCCAATGTGTGCTCACCAACAGCATTCCTATTTCCTTCAGGAGCAGCAATTAGTTTGACTCCTTTTTTTTCGGCATAGTCGCAATCAATACTTTCTAGGCCAGCACCAACACGGGCGATGAATTTTAAATTTGTAGCCGCATCGATAAATGATTGGTCTATTTTAAACCTACTTCGAATTACAATTCCATCATAGTTAGGAATTTTTTTTTCTATTTCAGATTTTGAAGAAGAATAATCCTCATCATTTGTATACCCTAAATCATTTAATTGATTTAATAGTAATGGGTGGTTACTGTCTAAGTGTAATATGTTCATGAAAACATGTTAAGAAAATCAAAGATACGATGTTTTGTAGAACTCGCTTTAACCCCAAAACCTTAACAAATCTTAACATAATTTAACAATTTTTAACAAAAATGTTATTCTTTAGGTAAACAGGTGATTGTTTGATTGTTGCGTTAATAAAAAGAGTATTTTGTGACATTGTAATGTTACCCAAATTAATATTAAACCCAAAAAGAATGAAAAAAAAATTACTTAGTCTAGTAGGGCTTGTTTGTTTAAGTGTTATAACTTATTCAATATTAAATAAACAAGATTTTCCTATTAAAGACAGCAAAAATGTTGCGGATTTAAATAAGCAGCATAGAAAATTCATGGCGGATTCTCCATTTTCTGAAATATCAAAATTAACTAAAACAGAAAGAAAGTCACACGGGTTACCTCCAAATAAATACTTAGAGAGAGAGTGGGAATTAACAATGAATCCACAATTAGGAAAGCCTACTCCTGAAAATTTATTGGAAATTAAGAAACGATTAAATGAATCTCGAGTAGAGGCAATTGCCAACGGTAGAGTTTCTGGAGATGCAATTGGAAATGAGTGGACTGAAAGAGGACCTAATAATGTAGGTGGTAGAACAAGAGCAGTACTTTTTGACCCTAATGACGTTACAAATGAAACCGTTTTTGCAGGAGCAATAAGTGGTGGGCTTTGGAAAAACACTAATATATCTAACTCAAATTCAGTATGGGCGAGAGTTGATATTTCAGAAAACTTAAATGTTTCTTGTATTACTGTTGACCCTACTAATTCACAAGTATTTTATATCGGAACAGGAGAGTCATATGTAGCAGGTGATGTAAATGGTAATGGGGTTTGGAAGTCGACTGATGGTGGAACAACTTGGGCAAAAGTCTTTGGTGGAATTACAGGATCTACAACTTTTGAAGCTGCCGCTGTTGTAACTGTTAATTCTCCAGTAGGAATTGCAGCTGATTACGCTTGTTTTCCTTCTACAGCTTTTGGCTCTACAGTTGGGTCTGTAATGACTGCTGATTTTGTGTTAGCAGATGATGGATCTGCCTCATCAAGTGAAGGTTGTAATGCATTTACTGGAGCTAACGCCTCAGCTATGTCAGGTAAAATTGCATTAATTAGAAGGGGATCTTGTACGTTTGTTCAAAAAGTAAAAAACGCACAAAATGCTGGCGCAATAGGAGTTATAATGATGAATAATGTTTCTGGAACTCCTGTCGCTATGGGAGGTGCAGACGCATCTATAACTATCCCTTCAGTAATGATATCTAAAGAAGACGGTGATATAATTGAAGCCGCCTTAGGAGGAACAGTAAATGGGGCTTTAAATCCACCTACCGGTGATTTTACTGGAAATTTAGTTCCGGGTATTCAGCATATAAATGACATTGTTGTAAGAAATAATGGTGGTTCACCAGAGGTTTATGTTGCTGCAGGAGCATCATTTTATGGAGCAGCAAATGCAACTACTTATTTAGGAGGAACTGCATTTGGATTATTCAAATCTACAGATGATGGAGCAAACTGGAATGAACTTTCTATGCCATTAACTTCAGATGGAAATAAACATTGCCCGAATGACTTGGAACTAGGATCAGATAATAAATTATGGGTTGCAACAACTAATAGTGTAGTTTATGGTGATGGAGGAGGAAAAGTTTTTTCATCAACAAATGCAAGTGTAACAACATTTACAGAAAAGTATGCCAATGCAATTGGATCAAGAACTCAAATAGCTACATCTCCAACTAATGCAGGTGTGGTTTATGTATTAATGCAAGGGGATAATACTACACCAGTTGTTATGGTTAAAACGATAAATGACTTTGCTAGTACAATAAGTATAGGGTTACCAAGTGATGCTGATCCAGGAATAGCAGCTAATGATTTTACAAGAGGTCAAGCTTTTTATAATTTAGCAATTGCTATTGATCCTACTAACGAGAGCAATTTATTTGTAGGTGGGATTGATTTATTTAAATCTACCAATGCAGGCTTTAGTTGGACTCAGGTTTCTCATTGGTATGGGGGTTATGCACAAGATGTGCATGCAGATCAGCATGCCATTGCTTTTGGAAATGGTGATGCAAATAAAATGGTGTTTGGAAATGATGGAGGAGTATACTATTCTCCAAATAAAGGAACTTCTACAACTTCAAGGAATTCAGGTTATAACGCTACACAGTTTTATAGTGTAGGTGTAGCTCCTACAACTGCAGCATCTGGAGATAATTTTTCTTCTGGAGCACAAGATAATGGTACACAACAGTTTTTTAATGCAGGAGCAGGGATAAATGGATCAGTAAAATCTCAAGGAGGAGATGGAGCTGCAGTTGATTATGATCAGGATACAGGGAATTACTATATTTCAAATTATGTATATAATCAGAATATTGTTCAAAGAAATTTAAGTGGTGCTGGATTAAAACAACTAAACAGCGAAAGTACTAGTATGGGAGATTTTATTAATCAACAAGACTTGGATTCTAATTTGAATTATTTATATACAAATTATACGGACAATTCAACAGGTACTCCACAAATAAGAAGATATAGAATAGATAATGGAGGTAATCAAAAAACTACATTAACTAATGCATTACTTACTAGTGGAGGTTCTCCAACATCTTTTAAAGTATCACCTTATACTACTACATCAACAAAGTTACTTGTTGGAACTGTATTTGGTGATCTATTAAAAATGGAAAATGCAGAAGCTAATTTTCCAACTTGGACAGATATTGGAACGTCTAGTTTTGTTGGAAGTATTTCTGATATTGAATTTGGTGCAACCGAAGCTAATATTTTTGTAACAATGCATAACTACGGTGTAGAGAGCATATGGTATACAAGTAATGGAGGAACTACATGGCAAACTAAAGAAGGTGATTTACCAGATATGCCAGTTAAGGCAATATTGCAGAATCCGTTAAATACTGAAGAGGTTATTGTAGGGACTGAATTAGGAATATGGTATACCAATGACTTTTCATCTGCAAGTCCTTCATGGCTTCCTGCTTTTAATGGAATGAGTAATGTGAAAGTTACGGATATTGATTTAAGAGATGATAATGCTATTTATGCATCTACTTATGGTAGAGGTGTTTTCTCTGGAGTATTTACTGCAACATCATTATCTGTTAATGATGAAGAGATGGCTGCAAGCACAATAGCATTATACCCAACGGTATCAAATGGAAATGTATTTGTAAAATCAACGGTTAATTATGCTAAAACTAAAGTAATGGTTTATGATATGAATGGGAGATTAACATATGAAACTTCTATGAATTTATATTCTAATGGAGAAGCTAATTTGAATTTCTCAAACTTAAGCTCAGGGATGTATTTCGTAAACTTGTCTTCTGATAATCTTAATAAAACTATAAAAATAATTAAGGAGTAACAGCTCCATAATTATTTGATAAAAAAAGGAGCATTTTAAATGCTCCTTTTTTTATATGTATTTTTTAATTACTTTATAAATAGTATTTGGGGATAAGCCATTGGATTCATGCAACTGATTCACGGTTCCATGCTCAATAAACTGGTCTGGAATACCTAAAATGTTAATATTGTTTTTATATGAATGAAGCGCTGCAAATTCAGTAATTGCACTTCCAAATCCACCTACAATAGTACCGTCCTCAATAGTAATAATTATATGACACCTTTTGAAAATGGTGTGTAATAAGTTTTCATCTAAAGGTTTGACAAATGCCATGTCATAATGAGCTACTTTTTTTAAGCCATCATCAGTTAAATAAGGATACACCTCTTGCAGAGAGTTCCCTATGTGACCAATAGTAAGTATTGCAATTTCATTTCCATCTTTTATACAAACTCCTTTACCTATTTTTATTTTCTGATAGGGTTGCTTCCAATCTATTTTAACACCTCTTCCTCTTGGGTATCTAATTGCAATTGGGTTGTCCAAGCCTAGTTGGGCAGTATATAATATATTACGCAATTCTATTTCATTCCTTGGTGAAAAAATAATCAGATTTGGTATACATCTTAGGTAAGCTAAGTCAAATACACCATGATGTGTAGCACCATCTTCCCCAACTAAGCCAGCTCTGTCCAAACAGAAAATTACCGGTAAGTTTTGCAAGGCAACATCATGAATAACTTGATCATAAGCGCGTTGCAAAAATGTAGAATAGATATTACAATACACCTGCATTCCTTGAGTGGCCATCCCAGCCGCTAAAGTAACTGCATGTTGCTCTGCAATACCTACGTCAATAGCTCTCTTTGGTAGAGCATCCATCATTATTTTTAAGGAGCTTCCAGTAGGCATAGCTGGAGTTATACCTACAATTTTCTCGTTTTTAAGGGCTAAGTCAAGTATGGTTTCTCCAAAAACATCTTGGTATTTTGGAGGTTGAATAGCGGTTGAACTAGTGTTTAACTCACCAGTTTTTGCATCAAACTTACCAGGAGCATGATATTTAACCTGATCTTCTTCAGCTTGTTTTAAGCCCTTCCCTTTTGTAGTAATTACGTGTAGGAATTTCGGCCCTTTTATTTCTTTTAACCTGTTAAATTCTGAAATTAGTTTGTCAAAATCATGTCCATCAATCGGGCCTGAGTATTCAAAATTTAAGGCTTCAAAAATATTATGTTGATGGTTTGCCTCCCCTTTTTTAATCCCTGTAAAATATTTTTTTAATGCTCCAACACTTGGGTCAATACCAATGGCATTATCATTTAAGATGACTAAAATATTTGCTTTGGAAACTCCAGCATGATTTAAAGCCTCGAATGCCATTCCGCTTGCTATAGAAGCATCACCAATTACGGCTATATGCTGCTTTTCTGTCTCTCCTTTTAAGTTTGAAGCCATAGCCATCCCTAAAGCTGCTGATATAGATGTTGAAGAATGTCCTACACCAAAAGTATCATAGATGCTTTCATTTCGATTAGGAAAACCTGATAACCCTCCTAATTGCCTATTAGTATGAAACTGTTCACGTCGCTCCGTTAAAATTTTATGTCCATAAGCTTGATGTCCTACATCCCAAACTAATAAGTCGTTTGGAGTGTCAAAAATATAATGCAAAGCAATAGTTAATTCTACTACTCCTAAACTAGCTCCTAAATGACCTTCTTTTACGGCAATAATGTCAATGATAAAATCACGTAACTCTTTTGCTATAGTTGGCAACTGACTTTTTTCAAGTCGCCTTAAGTCAACTGGATTGAATATTGTGTGAAGTAATTTGTCAGACATAAGGCAAAACTACAATAAATAACTATTCTTCTAAATTAAAAATTATTGGAAGTGTATATTTTATTGAAACATTTTTGTTTTTTTGTTTGGCGGGTTTAAATTGAGGTAGCTGTTCAATAATGAGAGTTGAGATATTACTTAGTTTACTATGTGGAGAGCGAACCTTAATATTATTTACATATCCTTTTTCATTGATTTCAAACATGATATAAATTTTTTGTCTGCCGGTTAACTCAAATTTCTTTAGTGAGTCTATGTTTATTTTTTTTTAACAAACTCATTTATTTTTCTACTAAAGTATTTGCGTTTCTCATCTCGGGTAAATGTTTTGGGAGTATTCAGGAATTCAGGTGCTTGTTCAACTGTTGAGTATGTAAAAGGTTCTGTGTTTTCTGTAATAATTATATCTCCCAGAATCATTTCTCCTTCGATAGTTATTTCTTCTGTTATAAGCTCAGAGGTTGTAGTGTTATTTTTTTTCACAAATGATGTATCTATTTTGCGATATGTGGAGTCAATAATTTCTACAGAATCAATTTTTTGAGTTTTACCATTTTGACCAGTGCAACTCATAATTGAAGACCCCATTACTACCAATAATACTAATGAGAAAAATCGTCTATAAGGCATTCTTTTTTGAAATACTTCTGAAGGAATTCTAAGGTTAATGTTATTTAATTGACTTTGTTTTATGTGTCCACAAACGCGTTTATTATTTATTAAATAGTATTGAATTTCTGATGGGTCCATTTGTGTGAAATCTACTACTGTTTTTGAGCAGGAACCACAAAAGCGCCCTTTTTCATTTGGAGTCATTGTTTGCCAGTTCTCATGACAAGGTTTAGGAATTGCTATTTTAAAAGATTTTTTCATAAAAATGATTTTAAATTAGATATCAATTTTCTTGCCGAAAGATGATTCTAAAATGAGAAATTGTATTTTTGAAGTTCTATTAATAATTTGATTGCTATGGAAGAATTGTTTTCTAATGAATACTTTATGAAAAAGGCTCTTCAGGAGGCTGAAATGGCTTTTGAAAAGGGAGAAATACCTGTAGGAGCTATTATTGTTGTAGACAATAGAGTTATTGCCAGAGCTCATAATTTAACTGAATTGTTAAATGATGTGACTGCACATGCCGAAATGCAGGCTATTACAGCAGCAGCTGATTTTTTAGGAGGAAAATATTTGAAAAAATGTACGTTGTATGTTACCCTTGAACCTTGTCAAATGTGTGCTGGTGCTTTATATTGGTCACAAATAGATAAAGTGGTTTTTGGTGCAAAAGATTCTTCTAGGGGATTTGTAGTTATGGGCACAAAACTACATCCGAAAACTATATTTGAAGGAGGCGTTTTGGAAGAAGAATGTAGTATGTTGATGAAACGATTTTTTGTTGAAAAAAGGAATTTAAATTAAAAAAGGAGCAGTGAAGCTCCCTTTTTTAATAAGATGTAATTTTTATTTCTTTTAAAAAATACTTTTCTCTTTTTACCGCTAGCGGTTATTTTTTAACAGCAGGTTGTTTTCCTTCTTTTTGAGCCAATAAACCTTTTTTATTTTCTAATGCCAATACAAATTTCGGGTCTAATTTTAAAGCTTCATCAAAAATAGCAATCGCTTTGTCAATATTACTTTTGTCCATGCTAAACTCTATTAAACCAAGAATGTTTAAGAAAGCTGCTTTTATAGGTGTTTCCAAATAACTATTTCCTTTTACAAAAATTCTAACCTTCTCTTCTTTTGAATTTTGTAAACCATAATTAATAGTTGCTTTTGCTTCACCAAAACGTTGGATGCTAAATTGCAATTGCGCTAATTCATAAGCATCTAAAACACTTTTATTTTTTTGAATAAGAGCTTCGTAATTTTCAATAGCTTTTTTAGGGTTTTTTAAGTTTTTAAATCCAATAGCTTTTGTTCTTAAAGCCAAATCAGAAGTTGAATTCCCTACAACTTTAATAGCTTGCATAGGTTTATTAGCTTGTAAATACATATAGGCTAAGGTGTCTTTTTTAGCTTCTGTAGGCGCTAAGACAATTAAATGACTCAATCCTGATATAGCACCATCCAAATCATTATTGTCTAACATCATTTTATAATACTTTTGATAATGGGCTGTTAAAGCAGTTTCTGTATTATTTCCTTTTTTCTTTTTTTGAGCTTGAGTAGTGGTTAATGTAATCAAAGCAACTAAACAAAGAGTTAATTTTTTCATGGTAAATTATGATATATATGATGGCTACGAAAGTATCAAATTATTTTTAAACTCGTAATTTAAAAGTGAGATGATTTTTTTGGAGGAGATTTCTTTAGCTAGTGCTATGGGGGAATTATTAATTATCGGTAAAGGCAACTTTAAATCCGCACAATATTTAGTGTAGTAATCCCCTTTTGTAGGGTGGTATGGATGTACAAGATTGTAAATTCCTTGAGTATTATCAGATTTTAAAAGTAAATAAATAATATTGATACAGTCCTCTAAATGAATAAGGTTGATAATCTCATCAGGTGATTTTAATACTTTGTTTGATAAATGATATGCTGGATGTCTGTTTGGGCCAATGAGTCCGCCAAGGCGAATAATAGTTGTTTTAAAGTGAGAGTTATTTAGTAGTAATTGTTCAACTGCAACAATTTGTTGAACCGATTCTCGTAAAGGGTTTGTTATCGTTTTTTCGGTAACAATCCCAGTAGCATTTCCATATACTGAAATTGAACTTGTATAGGTAACACGCTTAATAGTTGAAGCTTCTATTTTTGGAATTATCTTCTTTAATAATTCAGTATAGTTTTTTGCTTTAGGAGGAATTGTGATGATTAATTCATCAGCATTTAAAAAATCTTCTGTCAAAGTTTCGGTGTTTTCTAAATCAATAGTAAATGCTTGAATTCCTGAGGTAGCAAGTGCTTTTTCTTTTTCTAAAGAAGTGCAGCTTCCTAATACATCATCCCCAGATTCTAATAAATGTATTGCCAAGGGAAATCCCAACCATCCGCAACCCAATATGGCGATTTTATTCATTGAAATTTATAGTGTTTTTTACAAGAACTGCATCGTTAATTACAAAAGGCTTAGGAATCATATTGTCTTCTCGCTTAGGAACATTTAAGAATTTGTTACTCAATAAATCATGTGAAACTTCTATTAGTTCTATATGTGGAATACTGTCCTTATGAATACTAAAGCTTAATTCTAATGGCTCTTTGTTAACTACATAATACGTGGCTAATTTCGGAGATTTATCGTTAAAGAATTTTGATTCTATTTTTGTTGAAATAGGAGTTCCGTTAATACTAAAGTCATTGAATATTTTCCTTGTTTCCGAATTGATGTCAATGTTGTTTAATTTGCGTTCCGGTAAAATACACAAACGAATTTTTCGTTCGTTATTAATAACAGTGTCGACTGAAATATTGATTATAGACTTTGGAATGTTAATGGATTCAGCTATGGCTATTTTGGAGAATTTGGTGTTGTATTTACTGCCAAATTTCACACAAATATTTTCGCTTAGTGCTTCTTTAAAATAGGTTTCATTCCAATTGTCAAGAATGTTATCATAGGTTAACCAATAACTTTTTTCCGTGTCATTATCTTGTAAATACACTAAGCTATTTGGTTTTGGTTGTTCAGGAGTAAATTCATTATTTAAATGAGCGATGATGAATACTATACAAGAAGCAAATAACAGTATATGACCCAGGGATTTCTTTCGTCTTATAAAACCAAACACAGGAAGTAATAATCCGAATAAAAGCACAGTTAATATACTAGTAGATACCACAATTTTTAAACCTAATGCGATTGGGAATTGCGGTATAAATGGCACCAAAATAAAAATTGCAGGTAAACATAATAATGTCATTGCAAATAAGTTTGGTTTTTCTTTTTGTAACAAAAAGAAAAATAAACCTAAGGCAAAAAATAACGGGATGACAAAGAAACTTGCGCCTTCTAATACTTGTGAAATCACAAAATTGAGTACTATCCAAACTACAATTGGTGCTAACAATAATTCTTTAGTATTGGTAGAAGTATATACTTTTTTATAAATGTAAAATGTAATACTCAGTGAGAGTAGCACAAAAAACAAAATATATAAATGTCCGTTATAAGTGAATCCGTGAAGAATTTCGTTGTAGTGCGGATATATTCTCAAAATTAACTTCCATCCGAAAAAACCAATAACGCCATTAATTATTAGTGTAGAAAATAAGGCGAAAAAACCTTTACTTATTTCTTTTCCTTTTAACTTTTTATGCCTTTTTCCGTAAATAAAAATCAATATAAAAAGCACTAAAGCAATGATGACTAGAGGTAAAATCCATGTAAAGGGGTAGGAGTGCATTCCTAATGGAGAATTAAAATAGACATTGTTTTTGGTGCTACTTAAATTATTCAAGTTTGCATTACTAAAATGGGCTAGTAGTGGCATTAAGTAACTCGCTTGGTGTGACAAGGTATTGTTGTCTAGTCTTTCTGGAGTGTCCAGAGCAGCATGATAATCATAATGATCATCAATAAATGCAAAATTGAATCCTTGTATGTTAGCTTCTTTTCTAAAGACAGTTAAGTCAGTGTCGTTTGGTAGTTTTTTATAAATGCTATAGGCTAATGAGTTGGCTACTGGAAATGTTGGGTTTGCTTTTATAAATTCATTCATTAATACGGCATTCCCATCTGTAGTTTCTACTAATGTAAATGATGGTCCACCACTTCCCCTAGCTTCAAAGTTTAATATTAAACCGATGTCTTTAGTCCATGGGTGTTCTTTAACAAATAATCTAGCGCCGTTTAATCCTAGCTCTTCGCCATCAGTAAATAGAATAATGATATCATTTTTATGTGAATGTCCTTCTGCAATAAATGCTCTGATTCCTTCCAATACTGTAGCCACTCCACTTGCTGCATCACTTGCCCCTTTTGAGGAATGTCCTGCACTATCATAATGGCTCATTAGTACCAAAGCTTTTGAATTGTCAGTACCCTTTATTCTTGCAGAGATATTTTTAACTTTAGCAAAAGTTCCCCAGTCACTAAAACTGTTTCCCTCTTGTGTTTGTACATCTAAACCAAGTTTTTCAAGTTCATCAATGATATAACTAGCTGCTGTTTCATGAAAATCTGTACCTACAGAATGCGCGGCATGTCCCAGTTGTTGTACATGATTAAACGCCTTTTTATTAGAGAATTCCTTATTGGTAGGATTATCGATAAAATTATCTAGAGGTAGTTGGGTTTTGATACTTGTATAAGCAGCAAGGCACAGTATTAGTATTGCGATTATTTTTTTAAACATGGTATAGTATTAAATAATTGAAAAATTAAATGAGTTAAAAAGCATCAATTATTCTTTTCGCTTTACCAAAGCATAATATTCATTTTCTAGGGGAAGATATCCTTGGTCATAAACAAAATAGTATACAGTACCAATTTTGGTAGTATATGTAGAGGTGAAATAGGAAAAATCAAATCCTTTTTCAATCAATTTACTTCTTGACGTTTTGGTTTTGTCTTTAGGGTTTAGCTCTTCTAATATTCTCCAATTTTTACGTAAACGATTATTTACGTTTCGGATTAAATTTTTAGAATCTTTATTAACTCTATTATTATATTCATTTCGACAACTATCATCACAGAATTTTTTATCTGCGCGTCCTTTGATAGGTTTATTACATTCTAAACAGGCTTTTTCCATGGTTCTACTTTTTATATCGATAATGGCCAATGATGGTATAGGCGAAGAGCACATCTTCTGCTACTTGTCCACTACCAATATTGTGTACGATTAAGTACCGTTGTTTGTCTTCTGATTTTTGAGAAGTAACAATTCCAATATGTGTAATTGCTCCTCCAAGATTCCAACATACAATGTCACCAGGGAAATAATCTTTAGGATTTCTTGTCATTGGTTTTTCAGCTTGATGACGTTTGAAAAAGGTCATCAAGTTTGGTACTCTTCTATGATCAATATTAGTATCAGTTCTTTTCAATCCCCATATTTTAGGATATAGATTAAAATTTTGTTTCATATCCTCATGTACTTCCGATTGTAAGTCGATTCCCATTTTTCGATACGTTCTAATGACAACATCGGTACAGACTCCTTTTCCTATAGGCACATCGCCATTTGGGTAGGGTATTGAAAAATAAGCAGGGTCATATGTCACATCATCTTTTGTAAGTTCCAATGCACAAGTACTAATTTGCTGAAAAAAATCTTGAGCAAAACTTATTTGAAAAATGAATAGAAAACCTAGTAGGAATATTGCTTTTTTCATGTTAGACTTTGTGTATTAATTTATATTGAAGTTTTTCTTTTTCGATGTTAAACCATTCTTCTTTTAGAATACTTAATAGTATAGCGTCAGTTCTTCCTTTGCCAGAAACAGAAGGAAACATATTTCTAAAAACACCTTCTTTTTTACAACCAACACTAAGCATCGCATTAATACTTCGTTCATTTTCTATATAAGAGCTTAAACCAATTCTTTCAAAGCCTATGGTCTCAAATGCATATTGAAATAATAAATATTTACAATGTTTATTTAAACCTGTACCTTGAAATTGTTTTCCATACCATGTGTATCCTAAACGGATGGTATTTAAAAAGGAATTTATTTCAGAAAATCGAGTGCAACCAGCATATTGTTGTTTTCGTTTGTCATAAACAATAAAGGTATATGCCGTTTTATTTTCTCTAGCTTCAATTGCTTGAGAAATGTAGTTTTTTAGGTTTTTTTCTCCATCTCCTTTTACAAAGGAATGATCCCAAATATTTGGTTCAAGTGAAATATCTACTAGGTGAGGTACATCTGAAATCTGTATAGGTTGCAGTTTAACGATGTCATTTTCAAGTATTATATCGTTTTCAAAGTTAAACTTTATCATTTTTATTTTTGTTTAGAAACTTGATAGCTAAGTGAATAGTTAGTTTTTTAGTATTCTTTTTTGATACTTATTAAGTCTTTAACTTTTATTTCCCCTTTAGTAGGAATCATATTTTTCCAAACCCAGTTATAATGTTCAATTACTTTTTCAGCATTTAAGTGTGGTCTATCTCCGGTAGTATGTCCATTTTCAACAACTATTATGTTATAATCTTTGGTTAAGGCAGATTGTACTGTAGCTTCAATACAAAAATCAGTAGCACAACCTGTGATGTATAACTCATTTGCATCCAATTCAATTAATTTAGATTGAAGTTTAGAATTGTAAAAGACATCATTGGCATACTTATTAATGAAGATGTCATTTGATTCAATAATCAAATCATCTAATAATTTCCACTCATTTGTGTTTGGAATAAATTCATTTGCTTGGGTACCGTCATGTTGAATAAATAGTATTGGGAAATTATGTTCCCTAAATAGTTTTGTAAGCTCATTGATTCTAGATAGAAGTCCTTTAGTATCATACCTAGGCGTATTAGGTGTAAAAGAACCTTTTTGCATGTCAATTACTAATAAAGCTTTTCTATTTTTCATTTATGAATCGATAATATCACCAAGATACAAAATATCCGTTTACAAACGATTACGAATGATTGTTGATTTAACAGGGATAAGTATGGAACTTATTTTTTTACAAAACGTAAAGTTTCTGAACCCTCTATAATAATTAAATAGTGCCCAGTTTTTAATCTAGAAACAGGAATTTGAGTAGTACTGTTTACTGTAATTTCGTTCATTATTTTCCCTCGCAGATTAGATATGCGTATGAAAGTATCTTCTTTTAAATTATCAATACTGATATAATCCGTACTTGGGTTTGGGTAAACGGTTAGTTTATTTAAATCTTCAGGTATAATTTTTTCTTCAACAGTTAAGTCTATTTTAGTAATAGTGTTCTCATCCGTAGAGGAAACATATAAGTGATTTTCATGCATTACAATGTCGAATGGAGCGTCTATTTCTGGAATAATGTATTCAATTTTTTTATTTGAATTTTGTAGTCCTATTTTTGAAATTTGATCTCCTAATAATTCAGAAATAAACAAATCATCACCTTCTATAAATATGTTTGTAGGGAAACTTAAATTTTGAAAAACTCCTTTTGATACTGGATTATTTGTATTTAGCTTAATTTTGGAAATACAGTTTTTAAACAACTCAACAATGAATAATTCATCTTTATGGCATAAAATATCACAAGGTGACCTAAGGTTATTAATGACAAGTTCTGCTTGAGGTTTTTCTTTAGATAGATCAATTTTTGATATTCTATTTCCATTATATTCAGCTATATACAATTCGTTTTTGTAAATTAATATATCTGATGGCGTATTTACACCCACTACAACATCTACAGGTAAGGCTTCTGGGTTTGATAAGTCTAATTTTGATATTTTATTGGCATCAGATTCAGCTATATATAACTCATTATTTACTATTGTAATAGCTACGGGATTTCCTAAACCTGATGCTACATCAATAATTTCCGGATTATCTTCAGTGGTGTCTATTTTTGAGATCTTATTATTATTGGCAATGTACAAGTTGTTCTCATGAAAAACTATTCCCATTGGACTGTCAATACTTGTAACGAATTCTAATTTTTGTGCGTTTGTGTTTGCAATTAGGAATACTACAAACAAGTGAGTGATTTGTTTTTTCATAGTAGTTAAGTTTAATGGGAAGCATAGATGAATTGAGTTATTCTATCTATCTAATTTTAAACGCATTATTTCATGATTTAGTATTTACCATATAACTATTGAATCATACATTCATTTTATGCATATAGCTAATCTTAAGTAACTTAAAAGTCCTTATAGGTGAATGGAAGAGTTAATTTTATTACTTAGTTCCGGGAACAAAAAAAAGCCTCTCCCAAAAAAGGAAAGGCTCTTAGTACATATATTCAAAGTATTTGAACTCACAAATTTGAGTTCAACACAAATAATTATATTGTGTTTAGTGCACAATCAGAGCTCATAACTTCTCCGTCACACCCAATAGTTACAGTAGCTACCATTTCAATAGATTGAATTGTAGGGTTGTTTCCGTGAGATTTAACTGACTTGTAAAAAGTTACTTCAGTAATAAATCCACTAACAAAACAAGAAGATACAACTCTTGTTTGTGCTGTAATTTCATATCCTGGCTCTTTAGCATCTTGGATACATTGACTAGCAGCTTGTTTAGCTGTTTTGATAACTCCATTGTTATTTTGAGCAACAGAAGTAAAACTTAGTCCCATTACTAGAACCACAAAAAGCATTAATTTTTTCATAATAATTTAATTTATCGGTTAATTTGAGGAGCGAATATATCATGTAATTTTATAACATCCCTTGATGTAAATGTTAAAAAAAACAAAAAAAATGTATCTCTGTAATAATGAGGAGGATACATGTTAAATACGCGTGGTTACTGGTGATAGGTGATTTCTAAACATGTTTTTTTTGAATTAAATTAAGCTATTTACAAACACTTACAATTGACAGTAAGTAAGTATCTACCGAATAAAACTAGCATCGCAATTTAACTTTGCAGTGTCGATACATCAGAACTCGATAGTATTAACTGTTTAACACTAAAAATTAAATTATGAGCACATTAAGAAACAAAGTACAGTTGATTGGTAATTTAGGAAACCAACCAGAAATAATCACTTTAGAGAGTGGTAAGAAATTAGCAAAATTTACTATGGCTACAAATGATAGCTATAAAAACGCACAAGGAGAAAAAATAACGGATACCCAATGGCATAACATTATTGCTTGGGGGAATACGGCACAAATAATTGAGCAGTATGTAAACAAGGGAGAGGAATTGGCCATTGAAGGAAAATTGACTTCAAGAAGTTATGATGACAAAGATGGAAACAAACGTTATATTACTGAAATAGTAGTGAATGAATTATTGATGTTAGGAGGGAAGTAAACCCACCATTTCAAAAGTCAAATAAATTAAAGTTTGTCACACTGAGCTTGTCGAAGTTTTATTGGTTATCAATACCTTAAAATATTTCGACAGGCTCGTTTGTATTGTATAAGCCTAAAGCAGTACGTAATTTATACTTCAACCTTTTTTTCAAGCGTTCAGGTTGAATCACTTTCATACTTTCGCCAAAGCCAAGAATGATTCGCTCTAATTCGTAATTTATTTTTACTTTGATGTTAATGTCTACGCTGCCGTCAAGGTATTGATGTGTTATGGTTTGTGAATGGTGTAAAGGTTTGGTAATTACATAAGGAGCATTACTTTTATCAACCCAAATTTTTATATTTGATGCACGTTCTCCTTGGTTTACGGTTACTCCAATAGCATCTTTATAAAATGTATCAGGATCAAAACCTTGATCTAGATACTCTGTTTTTAAATCATAATCAATACTGATGATTCTATCTAATGCTAAATTAGAAACACCATTTGATCCAGCTCTTTTACCAACTAAAAACCAACGGTTATTATATTCTTTAAGTATATATGGGTGAAAAATAATTTCAGAAGAATCCCTAGCTTTAAAAGACTTGTAGGTCAATTTAACGACTACTTTTTTAAGGATGGATTGGTATAACTCATCTAAGTACTGTAGGCCTTTTAAATTGTCATTCTTATCTAAATGAATAATTGACTGATGATCTTTTTGTGAAGAATGTACAGAATCTTCCAAGCGTTGTAATACACCATCCATTTCTTTAAATAAGGAGAAATCTTTAAATTGTCGTAATACAGCAATGGCTTCGCTCATAACTTTTATGTCATTATCCGTTACTGGAATATTCATAATACTATATTCCTCTTCTGTATAGCGATAGTATTTTTTGTCGTAGACTTCAATAGGTGCATTATACCCTAATTTGTCACTACGCATTAATTGAATATCTAACTGAACCGTTCTTTTACTAACGTTAACATCCTTTCCTTCATATTCATAAAGTGTACCGGAGCAAGCTTCAATTAAATCATTTAATGTCCATTGTTTATAGTTGTTTCGTAAACAATTGTCAATTGTTTTGTAACGTATTAGTGCATTTTTGTTAGCTGCCATTCAGTAATTTTTAATAAAAATAAAAAATTAATTTAACTACGCAAAAAGATTGCGCAATAGAATCGAATATTTGTACTGTTATTAAAAAAGAAATAAAAATGAAAGTCACAGGAAAGACATTAATCGATTTAGGATTTAGAGAAGGAAGATGGTTTAAGGATGCTTTAATGCATATAAATGAAAATGACCTTAAAGGGGAATTACTAAAGAATTATTTAATGCAGTATAAAATGCCACCAATTCAGGAGTTACATGAAGAAACAATGGCATTTTCAATTAATATAAAAGCAGAAAATGAATTAGAAGCACAGAATATTGATTCAGTTGTGTCTACAATGGAAAAATTAATGCGAACACCAACTGTTGTTGATGGTGCAATTATGCCAGATGCTTGTCCAGCGGGTCCGTCAGGAACTATTCCAGTTGGTGGAGTGGTAGTGACTAAAAATGCAATTCATCCAGGAATGCATAGTGCAGATATTTGTTGCTCGGTGATGTTAACCGATTTTGGACAAGCAGATCCTAAGGAAGTGTTAGATGCTGCACATGCAAGCACCCATTTTGGGCCAGGGGGAAGAAGTAGAGAACATCAGTTCAGGTTTCCTGATGAATTGCTTACCGCATTTAAAAGTAACTTTTTCCTAAACAATGATAGAATATTAGGAATGGCAAGAACACATTTGGGAACTCAAGGAGATGGAAATCACTTTTTATTTGTTGGTAAATCGAAGAAAACGGGGAACACCATGATGATTACACATCATGGATCTAGAGGTCCTGGGGCACTATTGTATAAAAAAGGAATGCAGATAGCGGAACAATTTAGAAAGGACATTTCACCAGAAACCTTAAAACAAAACGCATGGATTCCATATGATACAGAAGAAGGAGAAAAATATTGGGAAGCATTGCAAATAATGAGAACATGGGCCAAGAAAAACCATACCTGTATTCATGATGCTGTTTCTGAAAAAGTAGGAAAACTACCGGAGGACAGATATTGGAACGAACATAATTTTGTGTTTAAAAAAGGGGACTTGTTTTACCATGCCAAAGGGGCCACTCCTTTAGATGAAGCATTTATGCCTGATATTACAGGTCCAAGATTGATTCCTTTAAATATGTCGGAACCAGTATTAATTGTTACTGGAAAAACGACAGCAAACAATTTAGGTTTTGCACCACATGGAGCAGGAAGAAACATGAGTAGAACGCAACATAAAAAAACGAAAACTGAATTTACTAACGAGGAAGTTTTTGCTTTAGAAACCGAAGGTTTAGATGTACGTTTTTATTCTAATGAAATTGATGTTTCTGAATTGCCTAGTGCTTATAAAAGTGCAGGAAATGTGAGAGCACAAATGGAAGAATTTGGATTGGGAGAAGTAATTGATGAGGTGATGCCTTACGGTTGTATTATGGCTGGGGATTTTCAGAAAAATGCACCATGGAGAGTGAAAAGAAGAAATAGACATAAGAGAAGCTAAGTAAAATGAACTGCGTAAAATGATTACGTAGTTTGTTTTCACCTTTGATTTGTAATTAAAAAAATAAGTTATGAAAAATAGACTTTTTAAACTAGAAGTTTTTCAAAAGCTGTTATCAGAAATAAGAGAAAATGGAGGTGCTGCAATGTTAATTGGTGGGGCAGTAATTGATAGTATTAAGGACTTACCAATAAAAGATATTGATATTGAAGTGTATGGTATTTCATATGGCCAACTAGTAATTTTAATTGAAAGCCTAGGGATGCCTTGTAATTTAGTAGGAAAGTCTTTTGGAGTAATAAAAACAAAAATAGAAGACTTTGATTTTGACATCTCTATTCCAAGACGTGAAAATAAGATAGGAATTGGTCACAAAGGGTTTATGATTGAATTAGATGCTACAATGACTCCACAAGAAGCTGGAAGAAGAAGAGATTTGACTATCAATAGTATGTATAGAAACCTGTATAATGGTGCTATTATTGATCCTTTTAATGGATTGGATGATTTGGAAAAAGGAATTATTAGAATAACTGATGAAAAAACCTTTACTGAAGATCCATTACGGGTATTACGTATCATGCAATTATTACCAAGAAAAGGAAAAGTTGTTTCTAGGGAAACAATGCTACTCTGTAAGTCAATGGTAAGAACCTTTTCGGAATTGCCTAAAGAGCGAATTTTTATAGAATGGGAGAAACTGTTGCTAAAAGCAGAAAAACCATCTATAGGACTTGAGTTTTTAAGAGAGTCTGGTTGGTTAACTCACTTTCCAGAATTGTTTGATCTTATTGGTTGTCCTCAAAACCCAGTATGGCACCCAGAAGGAGATGTTTGGATTCACACGTGTATGGTTTTAGATAACGCGGCGAAATTAAGGCATAATATACCTGAGGAGTGGCGATTAGCATATATGTTTGGAGCATTATTACATGATGTAGGTAAGCCCTCTACAACTACTCCTGATTTAAGAGCTAATGGGCATGATGTGGCAGGTATTAAAATAGCGGAAACTTTTTTAAGAAGGATGACAAATGATAGAACATTGATTAAAAAGGTAACAACAATCGTTGGCTTGCATATGCGACCTGGACAATTAGATCATTCAAATGCTAAAGAAGCAGCTTGGAAACGATTACATAACAAATGTAGGTTAGATATTTTAGGATGGCAGAGTAAAGCTGATTCCGCTGGGAGAACGGGTAGGAATGTTCTACTGGATAAACATAGTCCTTCAGATAAATGCTTTGAATTATTCGAGAAGTTTGGAGAAGGAAAAATTAAACCAATAGTTCAAGGAAGGGATTTAATAGCATTAGGTTTAAAACCATCTATAGAGTTCGGTAGGGTTTTAAAAAAATGTTACGAAAAACAATTATCTGGTATGAACAAGGAAGAGATAATCTCTTCAATTAAAGAAGAAAATCACCACTACGTAAAATGATTGCGCAGGTTGTTTTCATCTTTGGCATGTAATTAAAAATAAGAAAATGAAAACAGCAATATTAAATAAGTTAGCAACAATAGAACAAGAAAAAGATATAGAAATACTTTTTGCTTGTGAGTCAGGAAGCAGAGCGTGGGGCTTTGCTTCCCCGGATTCAGATTATGATATCCGTTTTATATATAAACACAAAACTAAATGGTATTTAAACGTATGGGGTAAAAAGGACACTATTGAGTTTATGACTGAAGATGACTTAGATGGTTCTGGTTGGGATTTACGTAAAACGACACTCTTGTTGGCAAAGTCTAATGCATCATTATTAGGATGGTTATTTTCTCCTGAAGTATATAAGGCTGATGAATCTTTTTTGAGTGAAATACAAATTCTAGCAAACGAAAATTTTAATCCAGTAGCTGGTTTTTATCACTTTCATTCTATGAGTAAGAGTTTCTTAGATAAAGTAAGTGAAGAGGAAGTGAGTTTAAAGAGTTTTTTCTATGCTCTAAGAACTACGTTATGTAGTAATTGGATACTAAAAAACGGAACAATTCCTCCAGTTGTATTTGCAGAGTTGCTAGTTTTAGTAGATGCGGATATCAAAGTAGCAATAGAAGAGTTAGTGGCAATAAAAGTAACTAAAAACGAAAGTTTTCAAGCCCTAAAAAACGATACATTATTCAACTTTTTGAAAGCAATGATAGCAGAAAATGACTTGAATAGAAATTCGGTTTTATTAAATAAAGCAAATGCAGAAGCCTTCAATAAATTCTTTTTAAAAACAGTAGTGTGATGACTATAGCGGAATTAAAAAAATCAGGAAACATAATATTTGAATGTATAAGCGGTAGTCGAGCATATGGACTCGACACCGCTACGTCCGATACTGATATACGTGGTGTATTTATAGCACCAAAAGAGCAGTTTTATGGATTACATTATGTAGATCAAGTAAATGATGAAACCAATGATGTAGTGTATTATGAGCTTAAAAAGTTTATAGGATTGCTATTAAAAAATAATCCGAACATCATAGAATTATTAAACATGCCAGAAGAATGTGTTTTGTATAGAGATCCTTTGTTTGATTTATTGAAAAAGGAATGTTTTTTATCGAAGTTGTGTAAAAATACTTTTGCTAATTATGCTTTTACGCAAATAAAGAAAGCAAGAGGGTTAAATAAAAAAATAGTAAATCCAGTTGAAGAGAAGCGAAAATCTGTAGAAGATTTTTGTTTTGTAAGAACAGGAAAGCAATCAATACTATTAGCTGATTTTTTACATAATAAGAACTTAAAAAGTTTAGACTGTGGGTTGGCAAAAATCACACACATGAAAGATTGTTATAACCTCTTTCATAATGTAAGCTTAAATTACAACGGAATAGCTAGAGAAGGTGCTGATGAAGTTTGCTTGAGTTCTATCCCTAAGGAGGAAGCTCCAATAGGATTGTTGTATTTTAATGTAGATGGATATTCATCCTATTGTAAGAAATATAAGGAATATTGGTCATGGGTAGAGAAACGAAATGAAGAAAGGTATAAAAGTAATGTTTCGCATAGTAAAAATTACGATGCTAAAAATATGATGCATACATTTCGTTTATTGCATATGGCAAGAGAAATAGGATTACATGGTGTCATAAATGTGAGACGTTCAAATCGCGATTTTCTACTAGCTATTAAAAATGCCGAGTTTGAATATGAGGAGTTAGTTGAAAAAGCAGCAATATTACGACAGGATTTAGATGAAATATATGAAAGTTCAGACTTAATAGTGAAACCAAATGTAGCACTAGTAGATAAACTTTTATTGAAATTAAGAAATGAATATTATAAACAAGAAGTAGTAAAGAGTTAATTAATATTAATTGGCTCTTTACTACTTCTTATTTTTGATAAATACAGGTAAACTAAAATATATTGAAGACTATATTCAAGATCACATATCAATTTTTAAAATACTTAGAAGCCATTACAGGTTTTACTTATAGAGAAATAAACATCATTATTTGGTTTTTTATTATTCCGTTTATGTGGTTACTGTTATGGGATAAAATAAAAAATACTCATAAGTTTAAAATTATAGGAAGTGTTTTAATAATTATCTCATTATTGTTAATTCCAAACTTCAATAATTTTTCAAATGAACTTTTTTCATTGTCACAGGATTTCTTAAATGTGTTTAACCCTTTAGGTAGTAATTATGTAAAATCATCTGTAATTATATGTGTTTTACTTCCAATAATTATAACTGGAGTACTAATTAAAAAAGCCTATTTCAATAAGCAAGATGATAAATAACTGTTTTAATATTTATTTAGAAAAATAACAAATTAGCATTCGAATTTGGTGAATAGGAACAATTTACACCATATTTGTAGTAGATTTAATAACAAATAAATAAAACGAAAACACCTTATGATGATATTTTTAAACATAAAAAGGACGCTGAAAAGCTATTTTGATTGTAAAAAATAGGTTAATTTTCGAAAAGATATCTCTTTAAGAAGCGTCCAAATTAAAATTTGGACGCTTTTTTTATGACTTTTTTCGAACACTATTTTACTGTTATAAAATTTGAGCTTTAAATGCTAAATACAAGCACAACAATAGGTTGTGAATTTGTTTATTATCTGTAGGAATATGGACAGGAGTTTTAGTGTCTAAAACCATCATAACCTGCTGATTGTTAGTAAAATAAAAATTAATATTTTCTTGTAAAATCCAAAAATTGATTTGATATTTGCACCGCAGACTACCGAATAAAACGGAGTAACTAGCATAAAATAAATTACTAATTATTAACACCGAAGTACTATGACTTTATTCAATAGCTACCAATACATTCCACAAGGCCTAGGTGCTTTGTTATGTATGCTTCGGGATTTCATTCGTAAATAATATTTCCATTATATATGAAAAAGAGTCCGAAGCTATAATGTTTCGGACTTTTTTCATTCTAGGTCTATCTTGAAGAATCTCCGAGACCAAATTTAAAAGTGATTTAATACAATTTTGTTCCATAATGGGAACGAACTATCAATGCATTTACATTTGATGGAAGAATCACTTATATCATAATGTATAAGAAAAATATAATGGGAAAGAAATTAAGCGGAAGAGACTTAATCAAGTTAGGTTTTCCGCAAAACAATAGTATTAATGTGACTTTAGGTCAGATTAATAGATATCAGAAAAGAAAGAAAAAAGAACAAATATTACTAGAGGCAAAGCAAGTATTACTACATCCTGAAAATTATAAAGGAGATGGAGTTTGGGGAAAAATTGCAGAAAGTCTGCTAGATCCAGTTTTAGTAACAAAACAAGTTTTGAATTCAGTACGGGCACCTTTCCAAATATTTGGAGAAAACGACATTGATGAAAAAGCGAAATATCAATTATTTGATGCTTTAAAATTACCAGTAGCTGTAGCAGGAGCATTAATGCCAGATGCACACGTTGGTTACGGTTTGCCAATTGGAGGAGTGCTAGCTACAAAAAATGCAGTAATCCCTTATGGAGTAGGGGTAGATATTGGGTGTAGAATGAGTTTAAGTATTTACCCAATACCAACATCTTATTTAAAAGGGAAGCAACATCAGTTGGTAAACATACTATCAGAACATACCAAATTTGGTATGTATGAAACACATAAAGTAAAACATGACCATGAAGTTTTTGAGCGAGAGGAGTTTAAAACTATTCCTTTAGTAAAGAGATTAAAGGACAAAGCCTATAAGCAATTAGGAACTTCAGGTGGTGGGAATCATTTTGTAGAGTTCGGAGTAGTATCTATTGAAGATGAAAAGAATGAATGGGATTTACCATTAGGTGATTATGTTGGGGTATTAAGCCATAGTGGTTCAAGAGGATTAGGAGCGAATATTGCTAAACATTACACCTATTTAGCCACTAAACAATGTCCCTTACCCAAGCACGTACAGCAGTTGGCTTGGTTGGACTTGAACACACATGACGGGCAAGAATATTGGTTGGCAATGACATTAGCGGGTGATTATGCGAAGGCATGTCACGATAATATTCATAAACGAATAGGGAAACTGTTAGGGGCAAGACCAGTTGCAACTATTGAAAACCATCACAATTTTGCTTGGAAGCAACAAGTAAATGGTGAAGAGTGTATTGTGCATAGAAAGGGAGCGACTCCAGCTGAGAAAGGAGAGTTGGGAATCATTCCGGGTTCTATGACAGCACCAGGATTTATTGTTCGTGGATTGGGTAATCAAGAAAGTTTAGCATCTGCATCACATGGAGCAGGACGTCTTTTTTCTAGAAGAAAATGTAAAGAGAAATTCACAAAAAGTGAAATCAAAAAGCAATTACAAGCAAGCGGTGTTACGCTTATAGGAGGTGGAATAGATGAAGCACCTATGGCTTATAAAAACATTGAGAAGGTAATGGCGAACCAAAAAGAATTGGTTGAGGTTGTTGGAACATTTACACCGAAAATAGTAAGAATGGACAAATAGCCTTTAACATAAAGAAAATAAAATGGACAAAATAATTCAAATAACCGCAGCAAGAGGACCAGCAGAATGTTGTTGGGTAGTAGCTCAAGTGCTTAAAATTCTTATAGCAGAAGTAAAGGCTAAAGGAATTGAGTATGTAATCCTACAAAGAGAAAAGGGTGTTGAAAACGGTACTGTACAATCAGTGAGTGTGCAGTTAACAGGAAAAGAAGTAAGTAGTTTTTTATCAACTTGGTGCGGAACCGTACAATGGGTAGGAACATCTACATTTCGAAAATACCATAAACGTAAAAATTGGTTTATAGGTGTGTATGAATTAGAACAACTTTCCCTTTCGGAATTAAATGAAAAAGATATTAGTTTTCAAACGATGCGTAGTACAGGTCCTGGTGGACAAAATGTAAACAAAGTGAATTCAGCAGTAAGGGCTATTCATGCGCCTACAGGAGTACAAGTAGTAGCAATGGACAGCCGATCACAACATCAGAATAAAAAATTAGCGATAACACGTTTAAAGGAAAAAGTAATGTATGCCAATATACAACAACTCAAAACCATGGAATTGAACCAATGGGAAAATCATTTGAGTTTGGAACGTGGTAATCCGATTAGGGTTTTTAAGGGGAGTGACTTTAAAAAGAAAAAAGTAACCACATCCTATAAAAACAATCGTAATCAGTTAAAAAATGACTTGCGAAACGAACTAAAGAATTAAGAAAATGGGAAATTTAATAGATAAATATTTATTTCAAGCGTTGGATTCCTATCCATACGAATTGGAAACAACTGTAGAGTCATTAAACTATGCACTTTCATATGATGCTAAAAATACAACAGCGTTATGCTTAATGGGACGTCTTCATGCTGAAATACTAAGTGATTATGAAACAGCTAAGAATTATTTCCAACAAGCGTTAGCAGAAAATATACAGGCAGTAGAGGTGTACATACATTATGCTTCGGTATTAATATGTAATGAAGATTATAAAGAAGCAGAAAAGCTGCTAGATTATGCATTAACTATTAAAGGATCGGATAAAGCGGTATTGTATGCTATGAAAGCAATTATGTACGAACATTTGATTGCATATAAAAAAGCCTTAAAATGTTTAAAGAAAGCTAAAGTACATGCATATAACAATTGTTATATAGAAGGAATTAAAAGCGAAGAGGCTCGTATTAAAGATAAGATGCCCAAAAAAAATAAGAAGAAAAAAGCATCTAAGAAAAAATCAAAATCTGCTTCTGATAAGAAAAAGAAGAAAAATAAAAAGAAGTAAATTATGAGAGTTAGTAGTTTAAATAAGCATATTAACTTACTGGAAATAAATATAGAAAGTTAAATTTTGTAATGTTTTAAAAAAAGCTCTGATATACTCAGAGCTTTTTTATTGTAAAAGGGAATCCATTTAGTTATCACGTGGTTCAACGATGTAAACCTCATCATTACCTGCGTTTTTAGATAATTGAGATGCTTTTTTAGTCATATATTCTTTATTTTTCATGTTCTGAATATAATACCCATTGGTAACTGTAGGAATAGGCATTAGTTGCCATCTTTGGCAATCATCTACAATTGAATCATCCATACTAGTAATTGAACAATCAAAATACTCATCATTTTTAACATTCTTGATGGCATATGAACCATCACTTTGAGGAACTAAATTAAATAAACACTCAGGAGAGTCATAATTATTTTGCATTTTAGTTGCATGGTTGTTTCTGTACTCATTGTTTGCTTTGTTTTTCAATGAGGCATAAGCTGGTAAAGACATAATATTTCTTTTTTTAATTAAACGTATACAATAATACTCATGAAAAATGATATATATAGGAGGGAAAATACCTGATTTTATCATTGAATTCCATTAATTTTAGATAGGAGATAAATATGAGGGACTGAAGTCAATAGCAAAAATAATTTATATATTTGCAATATAAAAATGAATCAAAATAGAATACATATAGCACCAAAATCACTGTTTAGTCAGTGTGATTATCGTCAGGTAAGTGAATTACCTACACGAGAAGGGGCGTTTTGTGTCTATTTTTATAACAGTTGATAGTGTAAGAACTATAAAAACATATAAGAATTACGAGCGTCCAAGAAATTGGACGCTTTTTTTATGAGTTTTTTTGAGTATGAGTATAAAATAATAATAGAAATAGAAAAGTAGTATTTGGACCCTAAGCAGAAGAGAGACAGTCAGTTGCATATTATCCAGTTATCGGTTGTAAAACGGACAGGAATACTTATGTTTAAAAACAAACGTAACTAACTGGTAGTCAATAAATTAAACGTAATTTTTCCTTGTGTATTCTAAAAAGAGGTTTCATCTTTGCACCGTAGTTAAGTAACAAGTAAAATACATGTTTACTACATATATAAAAATATAAATTAACTGCCTTGATAGAAACATACGAGGTACGAATTAACTAATACCTTTTGATTCAAAGCGAATCTCTAGCGAATAAAACCCACTGGTGGGAATAATTTAAAAATATAAATATGATACGTTTTAATTCACATCCATTTTCAAGCCACCTTTCGAAAAGTCGTCAGGATTATTGTCCGGAAATAAATAGAAGCGTCTGTAGTACTATACAACGAAGGAATATGTAGTTATATATATCCTTGTAAATTACTTAAAGGCGCCTATATAGGCGCCTTTTTTATGCGCTGTAATCAGAGTTATAATGAAAATAAAGTAAAATTGGAGAGTAGGCAAATGTTGGTTTGTTGCGCTCGTTTGCTAAACGAGTTTGTGTAATAGCAACGATGGTTCGATTCCGTTGCTCTCCGCAAATTTAATATGGAAGGACAAGCCAATAGGTGGTGGCCGCAGTCTTGAAAACTGTTAGGAGTTAATGACTCGTGTGGGTTCGATTCCCACTCCTTCCGCAAAATAAATGACAAGGTGACTGAAAGGTTAAGGTAGCGGTCTGCAACACCGTTTTTTATGAGTTCGAATCTCATCCTTGTCTCAATGATTGAAACAGGATCAAACTTGTTTGAAAACTGTGAAAATCCAATTTGTGATTTGATGAGAGCGCATAGCAATCTCATCCTTGTCTCTTTAAAAAGGAAGTGTTGAGCAATTGGTTGGCTCGCCTGACTGTAAATCAGGTCTCTTCGGAGCATGTAGGTTCGAATCCTACCACTTCCACAAAAAGAATAGGTTCTAGAAAGGGACCGTCAGGTTGAATATATATAGTTACGGCTGACTATATGAATTTAGAGATGTATTTAACCTGACAACATAGTATCGTAGTTCAATGGCTAGAGCACCCGACTGTCTCTCGGGAAGCTGCGGGTTCGAATCCCGTCGGTACTGCAAATTTTACTGGGAAGATAACGATTGGATGTTTACCCGCTTTGGATGCGGGAGGTTGCAGGTTCGAGTCCTGCTTCTCAGACGATGTAACCAAACCAAGTTTACTTGAGTTTGGTTTGAGCTGAGGCATTGTAGGAAAGACGTAGTCAATCCTGCTTCTCAGACTAATTAATACAGGGATGGCGAAATGGTAAACGCGCCTGATTTAGAATCAGGTTTTTGAGAGTTCGAGTTTCTCTCCCTGTACTAATAGATTTATGGTGTAATGGATAGCACACTAGGTTACGACCCTAGGAGTATGAGTTCGAATCTTATTAAATCTACAATTTGACTTGTGATGTAAAGGTAGCATGTAAGATTTTGATTCTTATGGTATAGGTTCGAATCCTATCAGGTCAACTAATAACTGGGAAGATAACGATTGGTTGTTTACCTGCTTTGGAAGCGGGAGGTTGCAGGTTCGAATCCTGCTTCTCAGACGATGTAACCAAACCAAGTTTACTTGAGTTTTGATTTGAGCTGAGGCATTGGAGGAAAGACGAAGTCAGTCCTGCTTTTCAGACAAAATGGTGTTTTTAGCTTATTTGGTAAAGTGCTAGACTGTGAATCTAGAGAACAGGGTTCGATCCCCGAAAACACCCAAAGTATTAAAATATTTTACACTGCGTAAAATGACTGCGTAGTAATGTAGGATGTTTGTACTGTAATTAAAATATCCCTTTGGCTTAAAAGGAAGAACTGTGGTAAAATACCTTACGTAGCCATGGAGTGATTGGATGATGTTGTTAGTGATTTTCTCGCTAATAAATAGAATTTGCAGAAGCACCGAAATAAACAAGATTTAAAGTAGGGAAGCGCATTTGGAGCCAATCTGTTTGCTAAGGCAAAAGTGACAGTTCGAATCTGTCAAGGGATACGAATAAAAATATCAAGCTAGTCTTGTTGGGTGTTTCTGTATAGCACTATTGTATAAAGTGTTGCAATGATTTTTGTATGATGACTTTATATTCAGCTAGACTTGGAGGTTTTAGATTGTTTACCAAAAAATAATCACACACTGTGGTCATGGGTTCGAATCCCATCCTCATTAATTTGAGGTAGTTCAGTTTGGTTAGAACAACAGCGTAGATGTCGCCGGTTCGAATCCGGTCTTAGACTTTGGATAAACTCCATTGGTTTTTGTAGCTCAACGGTAGAGCACTACACCTCTTTTAGGTAGAGTGAATGATAGACTCAAAATCTATTTTCAATAAGCTGATTATCTTTTAAAACTAATCACCAGCCAGTCACGCTGTAAAATTGATAAAATGATGGATTGAAAATCGGCTATGCTATTAAACACTTGTGTTTTTAAGTGAAGCAGTTTTAAATGTACTTTGAATAACTGATTTTTAGTATTGTAAAGGAGTTGCTTTTTGAGTGTTTTGATAATAGTTTAGCTATTACATATAATTTCAAAAACAGATTCTGGACGATAGTAATATGAGTCAATTCCGTATATGAAAGATGATTTTCTTTCTATTGTTTTTAATAAATTAAATAAACGAAGTAATAAATAGAAATAATGAAACGAGTAAGAATTAATGAAGGAAAAATTGGGTTAGTTTTCAAAAAAGGAAATTATTTAAAAGTAATCACGGAAGGAGTATATTGGATAGGAATGAATCAAAATGTACTGATCTATAATTTAGCAACATCTTTTGCTACACCAATTGCATTAGAGTTGTTATTAAAAAATGATCAAATAACAGCATTCATTGATGTAGTTGAGGTAAAAGACAATGAAATTGTTCTGGTATACGAAAACGAAAATTTTAAAACAGTTTTAAGAGCTGGTAGATATACGTATTGGATAGGTTTGGTAAATAGAACATACACTAGAGTAGATTTGAATAAAATTTATATCACGGAGCAAATTGAGAAATCATTGTTTGCTAAACCAGAAGTAAGTCAGTTTATCCGATTATTTGAAGTCGCAGCTTTTGAAAAGGCAGTGTTATTAATTGATGATATATATACAAAGACTTTAAATGGTGGAACGTACAGGTTTTGGAAAAATGACACAACTATTAAAATTGCAAAAGTAGATTTACGTCAGTTGCAATTAGAAATTTCAGGACAAGAATTATTGACTAAAGACAAGGCTTCCATCCGAATTAACTTTTATACACAGTATAAAGTTAATAATATAGAAAAAGCCTTATTAGAAAATAAAGATTTTGAAAAACAATTGTACATTTTAATGCAGTTAGCTTTGAGGGCCTATGTAGGAATCTATACGTTAGATGAATTGTTAGAAAACAAAGAAGATATTGCTACTGGAGTATTTAAAAACGTGAAAGAGGATGTTTTAAAATTAGGAGTTACAGTAGAAAATTGTGGTATTAGAGATGTGATTCTAACTGGTGAAATGAAAGAAATTATGAATCAAGTTTTAGTAGCTCAAAAAAAAGCACAAGCGAACGTAATTACTAGACGAGAAGAAACTGCTGCAACTAGAAGCTTATTGAACACAGCCAAATTAATGGAAGACAATAGCATGTTGTTTAAGTTGAAAGAGATGGAGTACGTGGAAAAGATTTCTGATAAAATTGGAGAAATCACTGTTTCAGGAAATGGAGGGGTTGTAAAGCAATTGAAAGATATTTTTACAGTAAATAATGGGTAAAGAAAACGGGCTGAATAATCAGCGCGTTTATTATTCTAATTAATCAAGTTCATTTAATAAAGCATCTGCTTGTTGATTATTATATAATTTCTTGTTTGAAATGATATTTAAAATAACTTTTGAGTCTTCAGTTTTTTCCATTTTCAGGTATAATAATGCTTTATACCAATTTCCTTTTGGGGCATCCATTAAATCACTGTTGATTAGAGTATCAAAAGTGTGTGCTGCTTTTTCAAATTGGTTGAGTTCCATTTGTGCTATTCCCATATATAAGTATACAGTTGCTGTTTGTTTTTTTGATAAATCCAACTCGTTATTAAAGATAACTAAGGCTTCCTTGTATTTTTTTTGTTCAAATAAATGTTGTGCTTTAGTTCTGACATCTTTATTTTCATTCCCTCTAATGGATAAAGAAGGTAATTCGGTAGTATTTATATAGGAAGCATATAATTCTGTTGATGAAGAGGGTTTGTTTACAAAAGGAACTATAGCTATTAAAAGTATAATCATAGCAGCACTGGCGTATAAGTACCAGTTAAAGTTCAATTTTTTAGGAGTATTGTAATTAGCTTTAGCTTCCTCTAAAATCTGTTTTAAGTTTACTTCTTTTTTAAATAATTCGCTATACTCTTTTACAGCTGTAGCATCAGCATTTTCTATAAAACTCCACTCTTCCTTACTAAATGTATCGAGTAACTGTTTTTCGAAATACACTTTTTCTTTAAATGTAGGATCATTTTTCATTCTAGCCTCAACAACTTCTTTCTCTTGAATAGAAAGTGTGTTGTTAAGGTATTGTTCTATTAATATGTCTTCGTTTGTATTCATAACTCCCTTAATGAATTATATCGTTGATCTTTTTTAATAAGCTCTCCTAGTTTTGTTTTACAACGGAAAACACGTTGCCGTGTAACTGTTTCGGTATTGTAACTCATTTCTTTCATAATGTCACTATAGGAAACTTTAGCAAAGAACAAATTCAATACTTTTTTACAGTTATCAGATATCAATTTAATGTTTTCATGAAATAGTTCCCATCGTTTTTGTTCTAAAACACCAAGTGCTAAATCCTCGTTATCATCCTTAGGTTCATAAAAAGGGTCGTTTGTTACCTTAATTTTTGACTTATTTAACTCCCTGCGCCATAAATTTTTACAAGCAGTAAATAAATAGGCTTCAAAACTAGAGGTGATTTGAAACTTTTCTTTCCTATAACGTACTGTTATTTGTAACAAAGCTTTATTGAAAATATCCTCAGCATCGGCAATTTGCCCTTTGTTTTGTAGAACAAAGTGTTTTACTTTAGGGAAGTTGGTATTATACAGTTCTTGAATTTCTTTTGAACTCCCGTTTAGTAGTGCATTTAAAAAATATAAGTTGTTCTTCATGTATAAAGTCTTCACGACAAAAATAAACTTTTTACATTTGTCAGGGTAACAAAATGAACTTTTGTGAACAGGTGTGTAAATAACAAATAAATATATCCAAATTATGAAAACAATGAAAATTTTAAACAAAGCATTTCTTTTAATGCTAATTATGACTGTAATTGGTTGTAGTACTGATGATCTAGAAATTTATAGTGCAGAAAGTAATAATGTAGAAGTTAAAAATACGATAGCGAATAAAGTTATTGAAGAAACAGGAGTAGGGGAATGTACTCATGATATGATATTTAATGATTCATATAGTACATATGAAGAAAGAATGCCGATTATTAGTTATTACTTAATTACTTACCCTAATATAAAGCGTATTCTGCCATCAAGCCTTGAATTATCTTTAAGATTTGAGTTTACTATAGAGGATAATGAAGCAGGGGTCATGAATATATTAATGTTAGATAAAAGATTTTCAATTGAAACAACATGTACAGGACCTAAAGGAGATGATGACGATGATGATGATGAAAATGATAATATTTGGGGTTAATATATAAAAAGATAATTGTTTTATTTAAATTGGGGCTTTTTGCCCCAATTTATGTTTAAGCCTTTTTTATTCTTGCTGATGAGCTTTTGCTTGTCTTCTTTTTCTCAAGAAAACAATCTAAATAATCTACTAAACTCTTCATTTAAAAAAGAGCGAAAAATCTATGCCATAGATTCTGTGTTGGCTCAAAACTACAACAACTTAAATGCTTTAAAAGAGGACTTGTTTATATGTGCAAATTGGCTTTCTGAAAATAAAGAGCGAAAAAAGGCAATTGATTTAATCACAAAAAAACTTGAATATTTAAAATATCAATCAAAAGAGAATAATTGTATAATTAAACAAATAAAATACCAATTAGCTTTTTATTATTATAAGGATAAGACTTATAAGAAAGCAATTAAGATTCTTAAAACTTGTTTTTTAAGTGAAGGGTGTGAATCAGATTATCAAATTAATGTCCTGGCAGCTATTTGTTATAGTAAGATTAATGACTACTACAAGGTTATAAATTACTCTAAACATGCCTTAGCTTCTATACAAGAAAGTGATAAATATTTTGTTTTTGATAAAAGTAAAAAGCAATATATTAATTCTGCTATTATTATATCAAAAGCCTATAATAAGTTAGAAGGAAAGTTGAATATTGAGGCAGGGAGAAAATATTTACTAAAAGCAGATTCTTTAGCAAAAACAATAACGTTAAGCTATAAACAATCTCTTTCATTGGAAACAACGTTGTTTAAAACTTATAATTTTGATGAAACGTTAGATATAGATAAAGCGCTATATTATTTAAATAAAGCGATGTTATTGGTAAAGCCTAAAAAAGATTCATTAAAGATGTTTTCTATTTTAATGAAAAAGGGTAATTTGTATAATACTACTGATTATGATAAAGCTATTTATTATCATAAACAATCGATAAAATACCTCTCTAAAAAGGACTCTCTTAAATTACAATATTACTATGGGAATTTAGCCTATTGTTATTTGGAAAAAAAGGAGTTTGAAAAAAGCCAAGAGTTTTCTAAAAATAGAATTAGATATTTATCCGGAATAAATCTTGAAGAACTTCTCAATAAAGAGAATGATTCGGTCATTTATCAAACTAAAGATAAAAAAAGATTATATACATTTTTAGATTATTACTGCCAATCCATCACAAAGAATAGTGATCATAAAAATTATAACAAAAAACTAGTAGAGGTTATTAAATATTACTACCTAATAGATGAGTTAATTTCACTAATCCAAATAAAGAGTACCGAATATAAGTCTAAGTTACATTGGAGGAAAGTAGCTACAGTGTTTTACAGTAAAGCTGCAAACGTATGCTACTTGGTTAATGATGTAAATAGTGCGTTTTATTTTTTAGAAAAAAATAAAGCACAGCTATTGTTACATGATGTACATAATAATGAATACAAACAAAAATTACCAAACGGTATTTTAGCTAAGGAAAAAGAACTGAAAAGAGCCGTTTTAAATGCAACTAATTTCGTTAGCTCGGAAACTGATGTTGCCTTACAAATGGAGCAACAGAAACGAATATTTAAGAGTAAACTACAGTACCAACAATATAAAGATTCAATAGAACAATTATACCCGATTAAGACTATAAATAAGACCCAGATAAAGTTGACTTCATTAAAAAAGGTGCAGCAAAACTTATTAGAAAACGAAGTATTTGTTTCCTATTTCTGGTATTCAAATAAGAGTTTTGAAGGGAGTGAGGATTTAGAAAAGGCATTTGGTGTACTAGTTAGTCCTTCGAATACGCATTTTTTTAAAATATCTGATGTTAAAAACTTTGAGGAATTAGTAACGGAGTATAAAAATAAAGTGTCTCAACCATTTAACACGATAGATGAGAGAAAAGGATTTAATGAGGTAGCTTATCAGTTATACAACACATTATTTCCAACGGCAGAAATAAGAGAGTTGTTGCAAAATAAAAAACTACTAATTGCATCAGATAATCAATTACAAAATATTCCTTTTGAAGCATTAATTACAAATAGAAAAACGAATAGTTATTTACTTAATAGTAGTGAAGTTGCTTATGTTTATTCAATGTCGTTTCTAGAACAAAACAAAAGAACAAAAAGAAATGCTACTCATAATTTTATAGGGTACTCTCCAGAAAACTTTAGCTATAGTAGCTTAGATTCGTTAACGCAAACTACACATGAAATTAAAACAATACAAAATAGTATTGGTGGAGATGTTTATGTAAAAGAGGAAGCGTCAAAAGAGTTGTTTTTAAATAAATCCAACTCCTATAAAATTATTCATTTAGCCACCCATGCTAGTGCTGCAGAAAACCCATGGATAGCATTTAATGATTCAAAACTAGAATTACATGAATTATACACCTATAAAAACCAAGCTGATTTAGTAGTGTTAAGTGCATGTAATACTGCCAATGGTGAGCTTGCTCAAGGAGAAGGCGTAATGAGTTTAGCAAGAGGTTTTTTTCATTCTGGAGCAAATAGTGTTCTTTCAACTTTATGGAATGCTAATGATAAAGCAACAGCTGATATTATGAAACAGTTTTATCAAAATTTGAGTGATGGGAATACAAAATCAAAAGCATTACAATTGGCGAAACAAAACTATATACAATCAAATTCACTTTCTGATGCGTCACCTTATTACTGGGCATCTTTTGTGCTAATTGGTGATGCTGGTGTGGTACCACTAAAAACTAATCATTGGTATTGGTTGGTAGTGATATTTTTTTGTTTTCTTATAGCTTCTATTTATGTTATAAAGCGTCGGAATAGTAAGTAATAAACCTCCTTGTGTAATTGCTGCCCTTAAAAGTTTACTTCTACTACAACAAAATCAGGGTGTTTAATAAAATTCAGATTATCTATTCACAAAACATTTAGTGATTTTTTAATACTTACTTAAATTATATTCTAAAAAATACAATTATAATCAACTAACGTACAGCTTCTTATAATTTATTCTTTCTTTTTTTGTAATATTTTAATAAAAAATAAGGTAACAAAGAAGGAATGTGTGAACAGTAGGGGGTACAAACAAAAATATCAATATCGTTTATGGTTTTGATTAAAACAATATTCTTTCGCGAGAGATAAGACAATAAACACTAAAGTCTAAAAAAGTAGTGTGTATAATTAACAATTAAAATATTTATTAAAATGAAAAAAATCTTATTTTTAGTACTGTTCTCAATAGTGTCAATTTCTAGTAAAGCGCAAAGTGTCTGCGATATTAGTGCAACAACTCAATTAACTCATAGTGTAGATGGTGTTTATAGTGTGCCTGATGAACCTGGATATAGTTATTTTTGGTCAGTAACGGGAAATATTAGTATCCTTTCTGGTCAAGGAACAAACTCGGTTACTGTTGATACAAGCGCTTCTTGCGAACAAGTGTCTGGATCAATCTATGTAACAGTATATAAGGATGGTGTAGCACCGTGTTGTAATGAAATTTCAATTAATATTGCTGATAATTGTGGTTCAGAAGGTTGTGGAGTAGAGGTAACATATATCCAAGATTTAAATGAAAGGGGAGATGGAACTGTATCATTTCATGCAGTTACAAATTTCAATACTGGTAGTACTTATCACAGTAGTTCTTTTACTTTTACTTTTCAAAATGGAGATGTTATAACGCATCTAGGAGCTATTAATCCTACACATGGTTATCCACAAGTTATAATTCCAGTAGCTGAAACAAATCGTGTACTTAAGGTTTGTGTTAGTGTTGTTGCAAGTTTTCCAGGTACACCAAAACCGACTTTATGTCCTTCAGAGTCTTTGTGTAAAACGTTTTCTCATGGAGTATATGGTACAAGTAATATTTTTAATGGTTTTGGTAAAATTAAAAACCCTATTAAAAATATACTTAATGTAAATTTAAATGATGAAAAACAAGCAGAGGTTTTGATTTATGACTATAGTGGAAATTTAAAAAAGAAAACAAAAGTTGTTAAGGGAGGAAATATTGATGTTAGTGATTTGAAAAATGGATTGTACATTGTAAAACTAACTTCTAAGGACGGATTAGTTGATACTAAAAAAATTCAAATTCAAAGATAAACCACCGATACATTATTAATACTAACCGCATATCCTTGTAATGTAGAGGGGGTAATTATTAATAATTGTTTTGGGGAATGAAAAAGCCAGCTATAAGCTGGCTTTTTTTATTAAATATATTTTTGATTACAATCTATCAGGATTATAACCTAAAAACGGAACCTCGGTTTCTTTAAAAATAACACCGTAATCTTCCAATTCTTTTAAGATAGGGTTGTATACTTCTTTAGTTATTGGTAACTGAACTCCAGGAGTTTTAATTTTACCATTTAGTATTTGTAATGTTGCTATTGCAACTGGTAAACCAACAGTTTTTGACATTGCAGTAAATGTTTGATCATCTCCTAAAATAACCATTTTAGAATCTATTTGATGTTTTTTACCGTTTAGTTCATAACCAAACTTATGGTACATTACAATCATATCTTTATCCTCTTGTTGTAATGTCCAAGTGTCTAGCAATATTTTTTGTAATATTTGAGCTGGGGTAGCATTTACTAAACCAACTTTTTTAGTAGCACTAAATAAATCTAGTTCTAAGTATTTATCCCAGGTTACATCGTCCTGATCTATTTTTAAACTATGGCGGAATTTTAATTCTACAGAATCCGTTGGACTATATGGTAAAAAAGAGTTTACAAAATCTCTGTAAGTCATTTCTGCAGAGTTTTCAATAGTGTATGAATCATCTGTCATACCCAGCGTAATAAAATTATTCCAAGCACGAGAATACCCAACCCTTCTTATTGTTCCTCTATATAAAGTGTCAACATCATTTAATCCGTATACACTTCTATAACTTAAAGAATCTCTGTTAGCATATCCTTCAAACTTACCATACCCTTCAACTTCTAAAAACTCTGTTCTTCTGAATAAACGATTGTATGGTATGTATTTGTATTTACCTTCTTGTATAAACATTGCAGTTCCACCTTGACCAGCTAAAACAACATTTCTAGGGTTCCAAGTAAACTTATAGTTCCATAAGTTGTTATCACTCTCAGGAGCAACTAATCCACCACAAAACGATTCGAATAACATAATTTTTCCACCTTCGTCATGAATACGATCAATTATTTGCATAGCACTCATGTGGTCAATCCCTGGGTCAAGACCTATTTCATTCATAAATACCAAACCTTTTTCTTTTGCTTCAGTATCTAATGCTTGCATTTCATCACTAATGTATGATGCAGTAACCATGTGTTTTCCATAGGCAACACAATCCTTAGCAACGTCTACATGAAAACGTGCTGGAAGCATTGAAATAACAATATCTGCATTTTGTACAGCAGCTTTTCGTTCATCAGCATTAAAGATGTCTAATAAAATAGCTGTTGCATTTTTATGATCTTTAACGTGTGTTTGTGCATTTTCTAGAGATAAATCTCCAATGGTAACATGTAAGTTTTCCTCCTCAGATTTTCCTATTAGATAGGTAATTAAATTAGAAGCTGATTTTCCTGCGCCAATTACTAAAATTTTTCTCATTTTTGTTTGGGAATTAAAGTCCGTTGTGTTGATTTTTATAACACAAAGATAAAGAGAAGTGATATTTAAAACAATTTTTATGAACAAAAGAATATTGATTTCAGCAGCAATTATTGCAATTATTGCAATTGTGCTTGGTGCATTTGGCGCTCATAAACTAAAAGAGTTATTACCAGAACAAAGTTTAAATTCCTTTGAAACAGGCGTTCGGTACCAAATGTATCATGCTTTTTTACTACTGTTTTTAGGTGTTTTTTCAGAAATCACAGAAAGTGTTAAAAAGAAAGTATATCGATTAACTATGGTTGGTATATTATTCTTTTCAGGATCAATATATATGTTGTCAACAAGTAGTATCACTTCAATTGACTTTTCGGCTATAGGAATTATCACTCCAATAGGAGGACTGTTACTAATTATTGCTTGGGGGATATTGTTGAGAAGTTTTATAAACTTAAAAGCCGATTAAGGCTTGTTTAACAAAAATTGTATACTTTTGCCCTTTATAACTAAATGCAACACAACAACAATACTATTATTATGGCTGATAATGATACAAAGAAAATGATTTCGTTAGAACAATATGGAATCAAGAATGCAACAGTGAACTACAATTTATCTTCGGATGAATTACATGACCTAACTATAGCTAAAGGACAAGGTGTTGAGTCTGCTTCTGGAGCTTTAGCAATTAATACAGGTGAATTTACTGGTAGATCTCCAAAGGATCGTTTTATCGTAAAAGATGTTAAGACGGCTGATGAAATCTGGTGGGGAGATATTAATATTCCTTTTGATGGAGATAAATTTCAAAAACTATATGATAAAGTAGTTGCTTACTTATCAGAAAAAGAAGTTTTTGTTCGTGATAGTTATGCTTGTGCGGATGAAGATTACAAATTAAACATTAGAGTAATAAACGAGCGCCCATGGTCAAACATGTTTGCTCATAATATGTTCTTAAGACCAACGAGTACAGAATTAGAAAACTTTAGCCCAGAATGGACTGTAGTTAACGCTCCTGGTTTTATGGCAGATCCTGCTGTTGATGGTACACGTCAACATAACTTTGCAATTTTAGATTTTACACGTAAAATTGCTTTAATTGGTGGAACTGGTTATACTGGAGAAATCAAAAAAGGAATTTTCTCTGCTTTAAATTTCATTTTACCAGTAGAAAAAAACACCTTACCAATGCATTGTTCTGCAAATGTTGGTAAAAATGGTGAAACTGCAATTTTCTTCGGATTATCAGGAACAGGAAAAACAACTTTATCTTGTGATCCAGAACGTAAGTTAATTGGAGATGATGAGCACGGTTGGACAAATGAAAATACAGTATTCAACTTTGAAGGAGGTTGTTATGCTAAAGTAATCGATCTTTCTGCTGAAAAAGAACCAGAAATTTATAACGCTATCAAAAGAGGAGCAATCCTTGAAAACGTTATTTTAGATGATAAAGGAGCAGTAGATTTTCATGATACATCAATTACACAAAACACACGTGTAAGTTATCCAATTCACCATATTGATAATATTCAAACACCATCAATAGGAAAGAATCCTAAAAATATTTTCTTTCTTACTGCTGATGCATTTGGTGTATTGCCTCCTATCTCTAAGTTAACTCCTGGTCAAGCGGCTTACCACTTTATTTCTGGATATACTGCAAAAGTAGCTGGTACTGAAGCTGGAATTAACGAGCCATTACCAAGTTTTTCTGCTTGTTTTGGAGCGCCATTTATGCCTTTACATCCAACGAAATATGCTGAGATGTTAAGTGTAAAAATGCAAGAGGCTGAGGTTAACGTTTGGTTAATAAACACTGGTTGGACTGGTGGAGGTTACGGAGTTGGTAACAGAATGAAACTAGGTTCTACAAGAGCTATGATTACTGCAGCTTTAAACAATGAGTTAGATAACGTAGAATTTGTAAAGCACCCAATTTTTGGATTGGATATGCCTACAACTTGTCCTAATGTTCCAACTGAGGTGTTAAACCCTAGAGAGACTTGGTCTGATGCAGCAGCATATGATGCTAAAGCAAACGAATTAGCAGCGTCATTTAAAAAGAACTTCGCTCAGTTTGAAGAATATGCAAACGAAGAAATAATGAATGGTGGTCCGATTGTATAATCACCATTAAATTTTCAACATATTAAAAATCCCGAAGCAAATGCTTCGGGATTTTTTTGTTTTTATATAATAAATATGTAGGAAGCGACTATTTCCTCAACGCCTCCATATCTGAAAGTAAATCTTCTAGTTTGTATAATATTCCTCCGTAGACTAAGTTGATGTCCCATTTTCCGATTTTACCACCAAAAAAGGCTAATATACCAATGACTAAGAAGAAAGGGATAAGTAAGAGTATTGGGAAACCATTGACTAAAGAAGTTGTAGGGAATTCAGAAACAAATCCGTTTATAAAACGATCACCTAATAAAATCCCATCAATGTCAATAAACCAAAAACCAAGTACCACGGCCATAAAAACATAAGGGTACATAAAAGTGGATAGTTTAGCGTTGATAGCTATCATATCTTTCACCCACTTATCAAAAGAGCTTAGGTATTCATAACTACTAGTGTTTTTATCAATAGTATCTAATTGTTTGCTGAATTTTTGCGCAACAAAAGTAACAGCAATAAAAAGCAATGACATCGGGACACCCATATATATCATTCTTGTGATGTAAGATAGCGGAATAATTAAAATAGCAAAAGCTACTATTGCTATCCTATTAATTTTATACATGCGTTTGAACTTCTCTACAATATCTATTGATTTTTGATTGTATAAATCATTTAATTTTGGAGCTACTAAGGCGTCGTTTTTTATAAAGCCTTCTTTCCAAATTGTTTCTATTGATTTTTTCATGATAGTAAATTCTTTAATTTAATAGTTTCTTTAAACGTTCTTTGATACGTGTAATACGTACCCCAATGTTGTTAGGATTGGTTCCAATAATGTCAGCGATTTCCTGATACGACTTTTCTTCTAAGTACAGTAAAATAACCCCTCTGTCAATTTCTGACAATTGCTTTATGGCATCATACAGTTGGTTAAGAGATTCATCGGCAAATGCACGACTATCTACTAAAACCTCGTCAGGTAGCAAATTAGAAGGAGCATTCTGTTTGTTTTTTTTCTTTTTCTTTAAGAAAGTCAAACAAACATTTAATGATAATCTGTATATCCAAGTTGACCATGCTGATTGTTCCTTGAAGTTGTCTTTGCTGCGCCAAATTTGCAAACATACTTCTTGGTAATAATCCTCAAAATCTTCTTGAGTATCGGTATATGCCCTGCAAATCTTGATGATAATTGCG